>Ga0209048_10000077_pt1 | contig 91736 bp, 81 predicted proteins | sample FrelakmetCRP12CR_FD_187146 | JGI IMG/M metagenome (GOLD analysis project Ga0209048, IMG submission 187146) | Freshwater lake sediment microbial communities from the University of Notre Dame, USA, for methane emissions studies - CRP12 CR (SPAdes)... | ecosystem: Environmental > Aquatic >...
AGGCGGGCCTCGGACCGCCAAGCATGTCCGGCGACGACGCCCGCCTCGCTAGAACCAGAAACGCTGTTGGCTGGCCCCGCGCGTGCGCGGGGCGTAGACATCTTGAACGGCCAGACGGACTACATGGAAACTTGACTCATTCGCAACGCCTTTGGCCGTTCAAGACGTCTGCGGCTGAACCGCACGGCAAGGAAGGAAGGCCCGGGCGGCTCACGGGTGGGGCTGGCTGCCGGCCAACCCACCCGCGTTACCCGATGAACAGCGGGTCGTCGTCGTCGATGCCGAGGGTCTGCGCGCGCGCCTGGCGGACGTCGCGCATCACGCCGAGGGCCGCCCCGATCGCCGCGAGCAGGGCGCGCCCCTCGCGCACAGGCGCGAGGATGGTCCCCTGGAGCAGGCGGCTCGTGTCGTCGATGCGCTGAGCCACATCGGCAAACAGGCGGTCGGCCCGCTCGATCTGCGCCACCGCGAGCTCGGTGGCTCTCGCGGCGTTGCTGGACACCAGTGTGGCGTTGGCCACGAGTGGCCTGATGTCCTGGTCGATTCTCGTGCCGAGCGCCTCTACCTGCCTGGCCAGGCGGGCGGCGACAATCGCCAGCCCGACCTGAACCGAGGCCATGACCAACGTGGCCACCGCGATGACCCCCAGGAGCGCGACCGCCGTGTCGCTCACGCGGTCTCCTTCTCCCGGGCCTCTCGGTAGGCGTCCCGGCCGCGTTCGATCGCCGAGCTCAGCGTCTCGCGCTGGCGCGCGAGCGCTTCACGGGTCTGGCGGGCCGCTTCGGCCGCCTTCTCGCGACCCTCGCGGGCCTTCTCCGTCAGGAACTCCCGGGTCTGCTTGCCCGCCGCAGGCGCGAACAGCAGCGCCACCGCCGCTCCGGCCGCCGCTCCGAGGACAAAGGCTGTCAGGATCTTGCCGGCACTGCCACTCTCGTCGCTCATGACGCTCTCCTTTGAAGACGGGCACCGTCGGAATCAGGTGACCCAGCCATGATCTCACATACTCGCCCGACTTGCAGCAACTGTCCCACCGTTTTCCGGCGCCGATCGCGGCATTCGGCGCCGTCGGTCACTGTCCGGCCGCCGCAGCGAAGCCCAGCTCCCTGCGTTTCAACGCCTTGGCGCGGTCCCGCAGGCTGGCGGCCCGCTCGAAGTCGAGGTTGGCGGCCGCCTCGCGCATCTGGCGCTCCAGGCCCGCCACATGCGCGTCCAGTTCCGGCTGGGTGCGGAAACCCGGCGCCGGCTCGGGGGCCGGGACCGCCATGTAGTCGCGCTCGTAGACGCTCGACAGGACCTCGTCGATCTGCTTCACGATCGAGGTGGGCGTGATGCCGTGCTCGACGTTGTACGCCTCCTGGGCCCGACGCCGCCGGTCCGTCTCGGCGATCGCCGCCCGCATCGACGCCGTCATCGTATCGGCGTACATGAGCACACGGCCGTTCACATTGCGGGCCGCCCGCCCGGACGTCTGGATCAGCGACCCGGCAGACCGCAGGAACCCTTCCTTGTCGGCGTCGAGGATCGCAACCAGCGAAACCTCGGGCAGGTCGAGCCCCTCCCGCAACAGGTTGATGCCAATCAGCACGTCGAATTCGCCGCGCCGGAGGTCGCGGAGAATCTCGACCCGCTCGAGCGTGTCGATGTCCGAGTGCAGGTAGCGCACCCGGACACCCAGCTCCTGGTAGTACTGGGTCAGGTCCTCGGCCATCCGCTTCGTCAGCGTCGTCACCAGGACGCGCTCCCTCTTGGCGGCCCGGTCGCGAATCTCCCCGAGCAGATTGTCCACCTGGCCCTTGACCGGTCGGACCTCGATGGGCGGGTCGGTCAGCCCGGTCGGCCGGATGATCTGCTCGACCACCACCCCACCCGAGGCCTGGAGTTCGAAGGGGCCGGGCGTAGCGGACACGAACACCACCTGGTGCGTGCGCGCCTGCCATTCGTCGAAGTTGAGCGGCCGGTTGTCAAGCGCTGACGGCAGGCGGAAGCCGTAGTCCACCAGCACTTCCTTGCGGGACCGGTCGCCGTGATACATCCCGCGGATCTGCGGCACCGTCTGGTGGCTTTCGTCCACGAACACCACCGCGTCGGCGGGCAGGTAGTCGAGCAGCGTGGGGGGCGGCTCACCCGGCGCACGCCCGGTGAGGTGTCGGGCGTAGTTCTCGATCCCGTGGCAGTACCCGATCTCCCGAATCATCTCGAGGTCGAACATCGTCCGCTGGTGCAGACGTTGCGCCTCGAGGAGTTTCCCTTCCGACTCGAGGACGGCCCGTCGCTCGGCCAGCTCGATCTTGATCGACTCGATGGCCTTGCGCGTGCGTTCGCGCGGGGTCACGAAGTGCGACCGGGGGTATACCGCCAGCCGGTCGTGCCGCCTGGACGTGCGACCGGTCAACGGATCGAAGACGGACAGCTCGTCCACCTCGTCGCCGAACAGGCCGATGCGCACGGCCTGTTCCTCGTAGGACGGATACACCTCGATGATGTCGCCGCGCACGCGGAACGTCCCGCGGCCGAACTCCACGTCGTTGCGTTCGTACTGGATGTCCACCAGCTTCCGGAGGATCTGCTCCCGGTCGATCCGCTGCCCCACTTCCAGCGGCAGCATCATGCCGTAGTACGCTTCCGGAGACCCGAGGCCGTAGATGCACGACACGCTGGCGACGATGATGACGTCGCGGCGCTCGAACATCGATCGCGTGGCCGAAAGGCGCATGCGATCGATCTCGTCGTTGATCGTCGCCTCTTTCTCGATGTAGGTGTCGCTGGCCGGCACGTAGGCCTCGGGCTGGTAGTAGTCGTAGTAGCTGACGAAGTACTCGACGGCGTTGTTCGGAAAGAACCGACGGAACTCCTGTGACAATTGGGCGGCGAGCGTCTTGTTGTGGACGACGACGAGCGCGGGCCGGTTCACCTGCGCGATCACCTGCGCCATCGTGAACGTCTTGCCGGAGCCCGTCACGCCGAGCAGGACCTGGTGTGTGTCCCCGCGGCCGAGCCCCTCGACGAGTTCGGCGATGGCGCGCCGCTGGTGCCCGACGACGTCGAAATCGGAGACGAGCTCGAAGCGGTCAGCCACGCTCAGTCCTGCTTCTTGAAGGGCTTGAGGGGCGCGAAATACCCCTGGCGCGTGCGGACCCTGATGTCCTTCAGGCCCGGCCGCGTCACCCTGATCCCGACTTTCCGCCACGTTCCGTCCGTCTTGGTGTTGGTCGACACGTATCCCATCGAGTACTGGGCGTCGATCTCCGCCGCGACCTTTGCGTACACATCGTCGAGCGCGCGCATCGATGTCGGGAAGAACGCCTGCCCGCCGGTGACTTCCGCAATCCGCTGCAACCGTTCGCGCAGGCCCATCCTGTCGCTCGTCCGCTGGTGCTCGAGGAACCCGATCGCGTGCACCGTGACGTCGGACGCCTTCAGCAGGTTGATCAGGTCGTCGAACGAGAGGCTGCTCGCGTTGTCGCCGCCATCGGTGTAGAGCACCAGGATCTTGCGGCCCTCCTGTCCCGAAGCCCCGTCGAGGTACACCCCGGTCGCATCCCAGAGGGCGGTGTACTTGTCCTCGGCCTTCCGGCTCCGGATCCGTTCGACGAGGCGGCCGAACTCCGACTGCGTGTAGCGGGCGATGCGCACCTCGGTGTCGAACTCGACGAGGGTGTAGTCGCGGGCATCCTGCAGCGTGTTGAGGAACTTGACCGCGGCGCTGCGGGCCAGCTGCATGTCGGCGTCCATGCTCCCGCTGATGTCGAACAGCGCGCCGAGGTGGAGTTCGGTCGGCGGCAGTTGAGGTGCGTCGGCGCTCCGGGTCGCCTGTGCGTCGCAGGGCACGAAGAACCGCAGCGCCTGTTTCTGCCCGTCCTCGTACACTTCGAAGTCTCCCTCCACGAGGTTCGTGAGGTAGTTGCCCTTCCGGTCGGCCACGGTCACGCCGAAGCTGACGATATCCACGCCGCTCCGGAAAGTCGGCTGCCCGCGCTGACCCGACAGGATGACGACCGCGCCGAACGCAAGCAGGATGGCCACGGTCGCTTTCACGCTGAGCTCCCTTCTGACGACCCGCTGCGGCAGGCTCGCCTGCCTTCATTTGAGTATAATAGGAGGTTGGTGCCGATGGACCGTCATCTCTCCGTTATCCTGAGGACACTGGCCGCACGATGAGGTGCCTGGCCGTCTGTCAGACCGAACTCGTCGTGCGAATGCTGGAAACCGCGATGGTGTCCAGCTTCGAAACCGAGTTCCTTGTCGAAAGCCGCCCGCTGGCCCGGCGCCTCCACGACGCCGGAATCAATGCCTCCGCGGGCGATCTCAAGCGGGTCGACACCTACCTCAAGGCCGACCTCTCCCCTACGACCTGCGTCATCGTCGAGGACAACCACCGGCCCGGGCTCAAAAAGGCCCTCGCCGCAATCAGCGATGCCGGCGGAACGCTCGTCTATGTGCTCGGCCTCGGCGCCGGGGCGGGCAGCCGGCGCGAGGACGAACTGCGGGCCGCGTTTCCCGAGGTGTTCTATCTGACGATGTCGGAACTGTTCGGGGGCCCGCTGGTCACCCAGATCGGCCGGTCGCTGACCCGCGCGCGCGTCCAGCAGTACCAGCGGTTCTTCGCCGACGCAGGCCGCGTGCTGATTCTCCTCCACAACGACCCCGACCCGGACGCGATGGCGAGCGGGCTCGCGCTCCGGAACATTCTCCGCCGGACGAAGGCCACGGCCATCCTGGGGACGCTGCAGGGGGTCACGAGGCCGGAGAACCTCCGGATGGCCAACCTGTTGGACATCCAGGTGGAGTCGGTCACGCCAGCCTCACTCGGCGAGTTCGAGCGGATCGCCATGGTGGACGTCCAGCCGCACTACTTCGGCGAGCTGCTGAACAAGGTCGACCTCGTGATCGACCACCACCCGCCGCAGCCCGGCTACAGTGCCGTGTTCAAGGACATCCGCACCGACTACGGCTCGACCTCGACCATCCTGACCGAGCACCTCCGCGCAGTGGACGTCAACATCTCGGAGCGGACGGCGACCGCCCTGCTCTACGCCATCAAGTCGGACACCCTGTTCTTCAACCGCCAGGCGAACCGCGTCGATCTGGAGGCCTTCTCGTTCCTCTACCCGCTGGCCGACGCCACGCTGATTCGCAAGATGGAGGGCTCCGAAGTCACGCTGGAGCGTCTCGATTACGTGATGAAGGCCTTCCACGCCGGGCGGCGCGAAGACCAGGTGTTCTGCGCGTTCATGGGGCAGACGCCGCGGGAGGATCTGATCGCGTACGTGGCCGACTTCTTCCTGCAGCTGGAAGACATCAAGTGGACGATCGTGGGCGGCGTCGTCAACCAGATGCTGATCCTGTCGGTGAGAAACCTGGGCTACTCCCGCAACGCCGGCGAATACGTGCGCAAGTTCTTCTCGCCGCTCGGAAGCGCAGGCGGGCACCGGTCGATGGCGAAGGCGGTGGTGCCGATCGCCGCATTCCGCGAGAAGTTCGGCGCGCTGGAGGGGCCGGAGCTCAGTGAGCGGCTCCTGCAGATGGTCGTCCAGTTCCTCCGCGAGCACCAGGCGCCGGAGAAGAAGAAGGAAGCGGTCAAAGCCTGACGGGGGCTACCCCAGCGCCTGGTCCAGGTCCTCGATCAGGTCCGCCTCGTCCTCGAGCCCAATCGACACCCGCAGCATGCCCGCTGTCACACCCGCGCGCGCGAGGTCCCCGTCGCTGTAGTTGTAGTGCGACGTGAGGACCGGCAGGCTGACCAGGCTGTCCACGCCGCCGAGGCTCGTGGCGCGCCGGATCACGTGGAACCGATCGAAGACGCGCGACGCCCCGTCGAGGCCACCCGCTACCTCGAAGGTCACCATGCCGCCGAACCCGGACATCTGGGTGCGGGCGATCGCATGGTCGGGATGCGACGCCAGTCCAGGATAGAAGACCCGCGTCACGCGGCCGTCCTGTTCCAGGAACCGCGCCACTGCGTCGGCCGTGGCATTGTGGCGGGCCATCCGGACCGGAAGCGTCTTCAGGCCGCGTGCGAGCGCGAAGGCCGCCAGCGGGTCCATCACGCCGCCTAGAAAGCGCCGCATCAGGTCCACCTTCTGCAGCAGCGTCCGGGAACCGGAGACCGTGCCCGCGGTCACGTCCGAATGCCCGTTGAGGTATTTGGTCGCGCTCTGCATCGCCAGGTCCACGCCGAGCGCGAGCGGTTGCTGGTTGATCGGGCTCGCAAACGTGTTGTCGAGCACCGACAGCACGCCAGCCTCCCGGCAGGCCCGGGCCACGTGCGCGACATCCAGGCACCTGAGCGTCGGGTTGATGGGCGACTCGATCCAGCACAGGCGGGTCCGGGCTCCGAGCAGCGATGCCGGGTCTCCGAACTCTTCGAGCGTCGCGAAGCGCACCTGGATGCCGAGCCGAGTCAGGACGTCGTTGACGAGATGAAACGTGCCCCCGTAGATCGCCGCGCTGCAGAGCAGTTCGTCCCCCGGCCTCAGGAAGGTCAGCAGCAGCGTGGAGGATGCGGCCATGCCCGAGGCAAAGACGAGCGCCGCTTCCGCGCGGTCGAGCGCCGCGATCTTCTGCTCGGTGACGACGACCGTCGGGTTCGCGTACCGCGAGTACAGGTACTTGTCTACCTTCCCTTCCTGGTATCGAAGCACTTCGTCGGCGTTCTCGAAGAGGAACGTCGTCGTCTCGTAGATCGGCACATTCACCGGGTCGGCGCGCACGGGCGCGTCTTCGCCGCGGTGAATCAGTTCGGTTGACAGGCCCCTCTGCTTCATACCCCGGATCCTCCGCTCAGTCCGCGCTGTCTGCCGGCGATTCATCCGGTCGCACGGCCCTCAGCGACGCCTCCGACGCCGGGTTGGCGCCCCAGCCCCGCCGGCCGCCCGCTATTTCGAGGCGCTCGCCGCTCGCCCCGACCACCGGGTCGATGAACTGCCGGTAAGCATCCTCGTAGCCGCGGTCCACCAGTTCGCCGAGCGTGACGAACCGATCGGAGCGCTGATCGTAGCAGCCGGCGACATCGAGCGGCCCGATCGGGTTGTACGCGGGGCACACCACGAAGACGCAACGGAACGGGCGCGCCACTGCGACCGCGGAACGCAGTGCCGCGGCTTCGGCCCCGGCCAGATAGTCGCTGACACGACCTCGCCAGTCGCTTCGGGGAACGGTGAGGCGGTGCGGACCTTCGAGTTCGGGGAACGGCGAGACCACGACGACCTGCTCGACGCCCGCCAGCGGCAGTTCGTCGAGCAGTCGGTCCACCGCGCCCGGCCGGGCCGCGGCACGATGCACCTCCCCGCACCAGTAGCTCTCCGGCGGGAAGCCAATCTGCTGCGCCTCGGTGGCCACCGGCAGGCTGATCCCGGCCAGCGCCGCGTCCATCAGGTGGTCGCGGCCCACGCCCGCCAGGTCGAATACCTCGGACAGGCGGCGGTCGCCGCCCGGGCCATCGCCGGCCCTGAAGAAATCGCGCCGGTGCCGCTCCCCGAGCAGGCCGAACACGAGGTCCCGCCGCATATCGAGGTCGTGGGCGGTCAACAGCAACTCGCGAAAACCCGGCTGCCCGAGGCTGTCACGGAGCAACTCCGTGTAGGCGCTGCTGAGCTCCGCCGGACCCGGGCGGCGGGCGCCAGCTGCGCCGCCGACGAGCTGCCACAACCCTCGTGACAGCGCGCGCGCCGCGCCCGACGCCGACAGAGGCGCTCCGATGATCCTCCACCAGATCGGGGCGTCGTCTCGCCGGCGTCCGCGGCCCGCGATCAGCACGCCGAGCGCCACGGCGCCGAGTATCCCGACGACCAGCGCGAGCGAAACCAGGAACGCCCGGGGAAGCGCGCCCGGGAGGAACCCGGGGTCGAACGCGGTCTCGACGAGTGCCGTGTAGGCGCGCGAGACGGACGCCGCCGAGGAAACCCCCGCCAGGCGCAGCAGGAACCCGAGCGGATAGACGACCAGGCCGGCAACGAGCGCGAGCAGCGGCAGCAAGACGACGGAGAGCGAAGCAGCAAGCGCCCAGGCTGCGGTGCGCAGCGCCGCGCGGACCCGGTAGAATCGTCGCGCGGCGGGCGACCGCCACACTCCATCGGGATCCCACAGCTGAGCCCCCCCGTCAACGGCGGCGAACAGCGCGGAGGCGACACCCATCCCGGTGCCAGCCACGAGATCGATCTTCACCCCCGCCTCCTGGAAGGCCCGCAGCACGCCCGCGTGGTAGGCTCCGGCCGTCCCGCTGCCGATGAGCACGAGCGCGGTGCGCGACTGCGGGGAGTAGGCGTCGCGGGGGGAGGCGGGCGAACCGGTCACGGGAAGATCGCCCGGCCCGTCATAGGAGGGCGTCGTGAATGGTGACGAGCTTGACGATCTCGAGGTGGCGGACGCCGTTCGGCGCCCGCACGGTGACCTCGTCGCCGGGCTCCTTGTTCAACAGCGCCCGGCCGATGGGAGAACTCGGCGAGATCAGTCCCTTCGACGGGTCGGCCTCCTCGGGCATAACCAGGCGGTAGACGACCGTTTCTCCGCCGCCATCCGTCACGTGAACGATCGAGCCGAGACCGACTTTGTCGAGGGGCAGCTTGTCGAGGTTCAGGAGCGAGATCTCGCCGACACGCTTCTTGAGCATCCCGATGCGCGCCTCAACGAGCCGCTGACGTTCCTTCGCCGCGTGGTACTCGGCGTTCTCGCTGAGGTCGCCGAGTTCGCGGGCCCGACGAATCTCCAGTGGCAGTTCCGTCCGCAACTCGCGCTCGAGTCCCTGGATCTCGTCCTCGAACTTCTTGATCAACTGGTCCTTGATAGGCATCCGACAGCAATCCGTTCCCTGGGTCGCCCCGGTTACATTCCTCGCGACAATCTGTGATTTTAGCATACAGGCTCCCCTCTCCGGCTATCATGGCTGAGCGCATGAAGTCACTCTCGAGCCGGCACCATCCACTCGTCGCTGCCTGCCGGGCGCTGGCGCGAGGCCGCGCCGAAACCGCCGACCGGATGCTCCTCGACGGGCTGCACCTGGTGACAGAGGCCGTGACGGCCGGCGTCACTCTCGACACCGTCGCGCTCACCGCACGGGCGCGCTCGACCCCTGAGGGCGCCCGCCTGGCCGACCTCCTCTCTCCAACAACCGTGGACATCGTCGAGGTGTCTGACGCGGTGATGACGGCGATGAGCCCGGTTGCCAGCCCGTCAGGCGTCGTCGCGATCGCCCACCGGCCGGACTCGTCGCTGTCGCGCGCGCTGGAACGCCCGCCGCAGCTCGTGGTGGTTGGCGTGGACGTGCAGGAACCGGGCAACCTCGGCGCCATGGTGAGGGCCTCCGAGGCGTGCGGCGCCACCGGCGTTGCGTTCTGCGGGGCAAGTGCCGATCCGTTCGGCTGGAAGGCGCTGCGCGGGTCGATGGGAAGCGTGCTGCGGCTGCCAGTCGTCGCCGGGCTGTCGATCGAACACGCGCTCGCCGGCGCGCGGGCGCGCGGTATTCGCGTGGTCGCCACCATCCCGAAGGGGGGCCAGCGGCCGGAGACGATCGACCTTCGCCAGCCGACCGCCCTGCTGTTCGGCGGCGAGGGCCCGGGCCTGGCCGACTCGATCCTCGACGCGGCCGACGTGCGCGCCTCGATTCCGATGCAGGCGCCGGTCGAATCGCTGAACGTCGCGGTGGCCGTCGCGCTCCTCGTCTACGAAGCGGCCCGCCAGCGCGGGTCTCTCTGATCAACACGATCGTCAATCCGGCGGTCGGAGAAACGGCGCGGCAAGAGGCCGTGGCCCGGCATCGCGGCGCCACGCCGCGCCCCATAGCCTCTGATATGCTGTCCCGAGGACGTGACGATGACCAACGGCGACCTGTTCGAACAGCCCGACGACCGGCCGTCCTCCCGCGTCAAGACCCCGCTCGCCGAGCGCATGCGGCCGCGCACGCTGGAGGAGCTCGTTGGCCAGGACGCGCTGCTCGCCCCGGGCCGGCCGCTCCGGGTCGCGATCGAGCGCGACCTGCTGCAGTCGATCGTCCTGTGGGGCCCGCCCGGCACCGGCAAGACGACGCTGGCGCGGCTCATCGCGCACGTGACCCGAGCGCATTTCATCTCCTTCAGCGCGGTGCTCGCCGGAATCAAGGAAATCAAGGCGGTGATGGCCGAAGCCGAGCGGGCCCGCCGACAGATGGGGCGCCGCACGATCCTCTTCGTTGACGAGATCCACCGGTTCAACAAGGCGCAGCAGGACGCCTTCCTGCCTCGGGTCGAGGCCGGCGACATCGTCCTGATCGGCGCCACCACTGAGAACCCGTCGTTCGAAGTCAATTCGGCGCTCCTCTCGCGATCGCAGGTGTACGTCCTGGCCCCGCTCCCGCAGGAGGCGACCCTCGAGATCCTCCGCCTCGCGCTGGTGGACCCCGATCGCGGGCTCGGGAACGAGGCCGTCGACGTTGACCCGTCGGCGCTCGAGGCAATCGCCCGCCTGGCCAACGGCGACGCCCGCATCGCGCTCAACCTCCTCGAAGCCGCCGTCCTGGCGGCGCCCGCGCGCGGCGGCCCGCGCCGCCACGTGGATACGGGTTTCGTCGAACAGGTGGCGCAGCGCCGCACGCTCCTCTACGACAAGGACGGCGAGGAGCACTACAACCTGATCTCGGCGCTCCACAAGTCGATGCGGAACAGCGATCCGGATGCCGCGATGTACTGGCTGGCGAGGATGCTGGAGGCCGGAGAGGATCCCTTGTTCATCGCGCGGCGGCTGATCCGGTTCGCGTCGGAGGACATCGGGATCGCCGACCCTCAGGCCCTCGTCGTCGCCGTCGCGGCCAAAGACGCCGTGCACTTCATCGGCATGCCCGAGGGAAACACGGCGCTCGCCCAGGCCGTGGTCTACCTGTCCACGGCGCCGAAGAGCAACGCGCTCTACGTGGGCTACCAGCAGGCCGCCGGAGACGCCCTCACCGACGTGGCCGAACCGGTCCCGCTGAACCTGCGCAACGCGCCCACCAGGCTGATGAAGGAACTCGACTACGGGAAGGGCTACAGGTACGCGCACGAGGAGCCCGACGCCGTGGCGGCCATGGACTGCCTCCCCGAGCGCCTGCGCGGCCGCCGGTACTACCGGGCGACGGAGCGAGGGTTCGAGAAGGAGATCAAGCGGCGCCTCGACGCATGGGAGGTGATCAAGGCGAAGAGACGGGGGAAGGAGTGAATCAAATTCGTTGGAAGTTCTTCTCGACCTCCCGCCTGGTGAGGCGCAGCATCACGGGGCGGCCGTGCGGACACACCGTCGAGTAGGCCGTGCGCCGCAGCTCCTCGAGGATGTGCGCCATCTGCTCGTGCGTGAGCGGCGCGTTCGCCTTCACGGCGGCATGACACGCGGTGAGCGCGGCGATCCGCTTGAGCGCCTCCTCGACGGTCGCGCCGCGCTCGAGACCGTCGAGATCGTCGGACAGCGCGCGGACGGCTGCGACGCTCTCGTCGGGAGTCAGCAGCGCCGGCACCGCCGCCAGCCTCACGCTGTTACCGCCGAACTCAGAAACCTCGAACCCGAAGCGCTCGAGCTCCGCGCTTCTTTGCAGCAGCACCTGGCAGCCGCTCGGCGACAGCTCGACGACCAGCGGCTCGAGCAGCAGCTGGCTCTCAAGTCGCCCCTCGGTCAGCCGCTGCATCACGCGCTCGAAGAGCACGCGCTCGTGGGCGACGTGCTGATCGATGATCGCAATCCCCTCGTCGTCTATCGCAATGATGAAGGTGTCGCGAAACTGCCCGAGCGGGATCATGGGCCGCACGCCGAGCGCCGAGACCGGCCCGTCGAGCGGTGCTTCCGCGGGCTGCCGCTCAGGGCTGAAGCCCTGAGCTGACGGGAGAGATTCGGCCGCCGGGGCGGGCGTCCGGACCGGCCAGCCGGGAATCTGGACCGTCAGGTCACGGCCGGGCACGGGCGCCCACCGGTTCGGGTAGATCCCGCCGAGCAGCCCCGGAAACGACATGGTCACGGGCCGGGCGACCGCGATCGCCTCGCCGCGAAGCTGCAGTTCGGGCGCGGGCCCCTGGCCGAGCGCGGCCCCGAGCGCGCGGCGCACGACCTCGTGGACCGCCGACTGGTTCCGGAATCGGACTTCGGCCTTCGTCGGATGGACGTTGACGTCCACCTGGTCGGGCTCCATCTCGACGAACAGGTGCACCTCGGGGCTGCGCTCTTTCACTGACGCCACGCTGTACGCCTCGATGATCGCATGCGCGATCGTCTTGTCCTTCACGATGCGCCGGTTGACGAAGATGTTCTGCGGTCCGCGCTTGGGCCCCTGCTCCGCGAGCGCCGCCACCAGGCCGAACACCCTGATGCCGGCCGCCTCCTTCCCCACTTCGACCAGATCGTCGCGCTCCCCGTACAACTGGTAGAACCTATCAGGGAGCGAGCGGACCGGCGGACACTCGATCACCTTGCGCCCCGCGCTCGTCAGCGCGAAGCCGACCTCCGGGTACGCCAGGGCGAGCTGCGTCACCATCCGCGAGATCTGCGCTGACTCGGCGCCATCCGACTTCAGGAACTTCCGCCGGGCGGGCAGGTTGTAGAACAGGTCGGACACCTCGACGCTCGTGCCCTGGGGCGCGCCGACTTCGCGCGCCGACGACAGGGTCCCTCCGTTCACACGAATCTCGGTGCCGCTCGCCGCGTCGCCCGGCCGCGTCCGAAGCACCAGGTGAGACACGGACGCGATGCTCGGCAGCGCCTCCCCCCGGAAGCCGTGCGTCAGGATCGCCGCCAGATCCTCCGAGGTCGATATCTTGCTCGTCGCATGACGATCGAGGGCGAGCTCCGCATCCTCCGACTCCATGCCTACGCCATCGTCCTCGACGCGAACGAGCTTCTTGCCCCCCAGCTCGCTGGTGATGGCAATACGCGTCGCGCCCGCGTCGATGGCGTTCTCGACCAGCTCCTTCACGACGGAGGCCGGCCGTTCGACGACCTCGCCCGCGGCAATCTGGTTGGCGAGTTCCGGGGACAGACGATGAACCTTGCCCATTGATTCGGTTGAATCACACCTGGCTTGCGGCCCGCGACCTCCGGCTGGCGGCAGTGGCGCGCCGACCCGCTGAGGAGATCATGCCAGAAAAGACCTGCGGCTTGCGACAGGCGCCTTTCGGCCGTGTCCTGCGGCCATGCCCACGGAATCACGCCAGAAGAAAGCGACAGGCCAGGAGGCGATGTTCCGCCTACTGGCCTGTCGTCGTTGCCCGCCACGCGGCCGCACGTCGCAAGCCGCAGGTCTGAAGCCGGAGAACCTACGCCTCGTGCTTGACGCTGAGCGCCGCGTGCGCCGCCGCGAGCCGCGCCACCGGGACCCGGTACGGCGAGCAGCTCACGTAGTTCAGCCCGACCTTCTGGAAGAAGTGGATCGACGCCGGGTCGCCGCCGTGCTCGCCGCACACTCCCAGCTTGAGGTCCGGACGCGCCCGCCGGCCGAGTACGCACGCCATGTCCACCAGCTTGCCGACGCCCACCGTGTCGATACTCGCGAACGGGTCGGCGTCGAGGATGCGCTTCTCCAGGTAGATCTTCAGGAACTTCCCGATGTCGTCGCGCGAGAAGCCGAACGTCATCTGCGTCAGGTCGTTCGTGCCGAATGAGAAGAACTGCGCCTCGGTCGCGATCTCGTCGGCCGTCACGGCGCCGCGCGGCACCTCGATCATCGTCCCGATCAGGTACTTGATCTTGATGCCCTGTTCCTTCATGACCTCCTGGCAGACGCGCTCGGCGATCGCCTTCTGGTCCTTCAGTTCCTTCACCAGACCCACCAGGGGGATCATGATCTCGGGAACGACCTTCAGTCCCTCCCGGTTGAGCTGGCAGGCCGCCTCCATAATCGCCCGCGTCTGCATCTCGGTGATCTCGGGGTAGGTGATCCCGAGACGGCAGCCGCGGTGGCCGAGCATCGGGTTGAACTCGTGGAGCTGCTCCACGCGCGCGAGCAGCAGCTTCTTCGCCTCGAGTTCCTTCCGGTCACCGTTGGTGGCCTCGAGCCTGGCGACCTCGACCATGAGGTCTTCCCGCTTCGGCAGGAACTCGTGGAGCGGCGGGTCGATCGTGCGCACGGTCACCGGGCACCCGTGCATCGCCTTGAACACGCCGTAGAAGTCGTTGCGCTGCATCGGGAGCAGCTCGAGGACCGCCTTCTTCCGGTCGGCCGCGTTGTCGGCGAGGATCATCCGCCGCACGATCGGCAGACGGTCGTCCGCGAAGAACATGTGCTCGGTCCGGCACAGGCCGATGCCGCGCGCGCCGAACGCGTACGCGGTTTCCGCCTGGTCCGGCAGGTCCGCGTTGGCGCGGATCCCCATCGTCCGGGTCTTGTCGGCCCATTCGAGCAGCTTCGCGAAGCGCCGGTAGATGTCCGACTCCTCGGGCTTCATGGATCCGTTGATGACCTGCAGTATCTCGCTCGGCTTGGTGGCGACCTTTTCCACCTTCACCTCGCCCGACAGCCCGTCGAAGGCGATGTAGTCGCCCTCGTGGAGCTGCTTGCCGTCGATGTGGAGGACCTTGTTCTCCTCGTCCACCCTCAGGTCGGACGCTCCGACGATGGCCGGCTTGCCCATCTGGCGGCCGACCACCGCCGCGTGGGACGTCATGCCGCCGGTCGCCGTGAGGACCCCCTGGGACACGAACATGCCGTGGATGTCGTCCGGCACGGTCTCCTTGCGGACGAGCACGACCTTCTTGCCCTGCTCGGTCCACGCCACCGCCTCGTCGGCGGTGAAGACCACCTGGCCCGACGCGGCGCCGGGCGACGCCGGGAGGCCCTTGGTCGCCACGGGGATGGACTTCCACTCCTTCGGGTCGAACACGGGCGCGAGCAGCTGCGACAGTGACGACGGGTCCACGAGCAGCAGCCCCTCGTTCGGCGTCAGCAGCCTCTCGGCCACGAGGTCGGTGGCGATCACGACCGCGGCGTAGCCGGTCCGCTTGCCGGAACGGGTCTGGAGCATGAAGAGCTTCTCGTTCTCGATCGTGAACTCGAAGTCCTGGATGTCCTTGTAGTGCCTCTCGAGCAGCGAGGTGTGCCTCCGCAGCTCCTTGTAGGCCTGCGGCATCACCTGCTCGAGCTCGGTGATCGGCATCGGCGTGCGGATGCCGGCGACGACGTCCTCGCCCTGGGCGTTGACCAGGAACTCGCCGTAGAACTCCTTCCTGCCGTTGGCGGGGTTGCGGGTGAAACCCACGCCCGTGGCCGACCGGTCACCGGAGTTGCCGAACACCATCAGCTGGACGTTGACGGCCGTGCCGATGTTGTCCGGGATGTCGTAGATGCGGCGGTACTCCTTGGCCCGGGCGTTGTTCCACGACCGGAAGACGGCGTTGCGGGCGCCGCGCAGCTGCTCCATCGGGTCGGTCGGGAACGCCTTGCCGGTCTTGTGCCTAACGACGCCCTTGTAGCGCTTCACGACCTCGCGCAGCGCCTGCTCGTCGAGATCCGTGTCCAGCTTCGCCTGCCTCTCGTGCTTGACGGCGTCGAACGCCTTCTCGAAGTTCTCCTTCGGGATCTCGAGCACGACGTTGCCGAACATCTGCATGAAGCGGCGATAGCTGTCGTACGCGAAGCGGCCGTTGGCGGTGCGTGCCTTCAAGCCCTCCACCGTTTCGTCGTTCAGGCCGAGGTTGAGAATCGTGTCCATCATGCCCGGCATCGAGAACTTCGCGCCGGAGCGGACGGAGACGAGCAGCGGGTTCTGCACCGAGCCGAACGTCTGACCGGCCACCTTCTCGAGCCTGCGCAGGTGCTCTTCCATCTGCTGCTCGACTTCGGCCGGCACCTTCTCCCCGCGCTCGTAGTAGAGATTGCATGCCGCCGTCGTGATCGTGAAGCCGGGAGGAACCGGCAGGCCGGCGTTCGTCATCTCGGCGAGGCCCGAGCCCTTGCCGCCCAGCAGGTCCTTCATCGTCCGATTGCCATCGGCCTTGCCGCCGCCGAAGAAATACACGTACTTCGTCGTCTTGACCTTCTTGACCGGGGCGCTCTTCTTCGAGGGGGTCTTGCCCTTCGACTTCACTGCCGTCTTCTTGGCCATTGCCTTGTGACTCCAGGATGTAGGGATGAAGAAAGAACTGAATCAGTGATCCAATTCGAGTTGCGGGACAATCTCCGAGATATCAGCCAGGTCCAGCATCAATTCGTGGAGGCGCCAGATAAGCGTCAGCCGCTGTTCGCGCAGCGCCCCGTCCTCCACCATCACGAACACGTCGGTGAAGAAGCGGTCCACTGCGGGCCGGAAGCCCGAAGCCAGGCGGAACGCCTCCAGGTAGTCCCGCCGATCCGCCGCGGCTCGGACCAGCTCGCCGCGCGTCCGAAAGTCCTCGAGGAGGGCGGTTTCGGCCGGTTCGGTCAGCCGGTCGAGTGATTCGACCGGCCCCGACGTCAACTCGCGCGACAGGTTCTTCACCCGCTTGAACGCGACCGCCAGCGCCTCGAAATCCATGGACGTGCGGACGCGGTCGAGCGCCTCGAGGCGCAGCCGCGCGTCGTGCGGGGCGTCCGCGAACCCCCGACGGGACCCCGCAACAGCGTTGATCTCGTCGTAGGTGAACCCGCGCTGCTGAAAGACGAACCGCAGGCGTTCGGCCAGGAACGTCGTGAGGTCGTCGGTCTCGGGCGCCAGCGTCACGCCGGGTTCCGCCATCGCCTCCAGCGTCGCGCGGGCCTCGCGGCGGAGCGCCCCCAGGTCGACGGCCACTTCGAGGCCGGTCAGCTCCGGCAGATCGACGAGGACCTTCAGCAGCCCGTGGGCCTGCCGACGGAGGCCGAAGGGATCGCGGGTGCCCGTCGGCCGCTCGCCGGCCGCGAACAACGCGACCAGCGTGTCGATCTTGTCGGCGATCGAGAGCGCCGCCCACGTGATGGCGGCGCCTCCCAACTCGGCACGCGACGGCGCGGCTCCAGTCTCGGCTGCCACGGGCAAATAGTGATGGTAGATCGCCCTCCACACGGGCTCGGCCAGCCCTTCCTCGCGCGCGTAGATCCCGCCCATCGTGCCCTGCAGCTCGGTCAGCTCGCGCACCATGTCGGTCACGAGGTCGGCCTTGGCCAGCCGGCCGGCAGCCGCCGCCTGGTCGGCCAGGTCCGGCCGCCTGAACGCGTCCGTTACCACCTGGCGGGCGAGCCGCTCGAGGCGCATCGCCTTGGTGTGGTAGCTCCCCAGCTTCTTGTGGTAGAGCACGCTTGCGAGCGTCGGGAGCCGGTCTTCGAGGCGAACCCCGCGGTCGGCGTCGAAGAAAAAGCGTGCGTCGCGCAGCCTCGCCGTCAGGACCCGTTCGCAGTTGCGGGCGATCGTCCGCGACGAATCGGACTGGGTGTTGATGACGGCCAGGAACGCCGGCGTCAGCCGGCCGGCTGCGTTCACCACCGGGAAGAAGTGCTGGTGATGAATCATCGTCGTGGTCAGCACTTCTTCGGGCAGCGTGAGGAACTCCGCCCCGAACGTGCCGGCGACAACCGCGGGGTACTCGACCAGGTCCGGCACTTCCTGGAGGAGGCCGGACTGGGCCGCCGCGCTGCTCACCCGCCCCCCAAGCCGCTGCGCGTGGGCGTCCAGCTCCCGTGCGATCTTCTCGTGGCGCTCGCTGCGGTCGAGCAGCACGAAGTTCTCGACCAGCCTGGAACGGTACTCTTCGAACGAACGCACCTTGATGGCGCGGCCGGCGCGGCCACTCGTAGCCAGGAAGCGGTGCCCGTAGGTCAACGCCGCCGAGCGCACTTCCTGAACCAGGCCCGACTGCGCCGCCTCGCTCCGACGGATCGTGAACGGCACGACTCTCCCGCCGTAGAGGAACAGGATCCACCGGATCGGACGTCCGAAGAGCAGTTCGCCACGGCCATCCTCGAGCCAGGCATCCCAGTGCATCTGCTTCGGGAATGCCATGTCGCGCAACACGCCCGCGAGGGCTTCCGGGAGGACGTCCACGGCGGCGCGGCCGCGCTGGTGCCGGCGGTAGGCGAGGTAAACGCCCTTCGACGCGTCCACCCGCTCGAGTGCCGCCACGTCCACGCCGTGCTTGCGCGCGAACCCCATGGCAGCCGGCGTCGGCTGGCCATCCGGCTTGAACGCCGCGGAGACGGCCGGCCCGTTGATGACCTCCTCGAGATCCGTCTGGCGCTCGGGCATCCGCTCGACGCGGGTCGTCAAACGGCGCGGCGTGCTGAACGTCTCGACCGGCGCCTCCGGAGGAAGCCGCAGGCCGGCGAGACGCGCGGCGAGGTGGTCGCCAAGCTGGCGCGTCAGGCCGGGCAGCCAGGAGGCTGGCAGCTCCTCGGTTCCGATTTCGATCAGCAGTTCACGGTCCACAGTGGTCGCCAGTCCTGTCGGCCAAATGGCGGGCCCGGGGCCCGCCTATGTCGTTGTCGTCTCCCCGGGCGCCGGGGCCTTCATCGCCTCGACGTAGGCCTGCGCGACGCCTATCGCGAGCTGCCGGACCTTCAGGATGTAGGCGGTGCGCTCCGTCACGCCGACCCCGCCCGACGAGTCGAGGATGTTGAACAGGTGCGAGCATTTCAGGGACTGCTCGTACGCCGGCAGCACCAGCTTCGATTTCAGCAGCGTCTGCGCGAAGGCGTGGTGACGGTCGAACAGGTCCCGGTGGAACGCGATGAACTCCTCGCGCGGCATGTCCACCTGGCCGAATGCGTACTTCGACTGCTCGACCTCGTCGTCCAGGCGCACGTCGCGGTACGTGACGCCGGGCGCCCACTGCAGGTCGTATACCGTGTCCACCTTCTGGAGGAACATCGCCACCCGCTCGAGGCCGTACGTGATCTCGGCCGAGATCGGGGACAGGTCGATGCCGCCGACCTGCTGGAAGTACGTGAACTGCGTGATTTCCTGGCCGTCCAGCATCACCTGCCAGCCGATGCCCCAGGCTCCGAGGGTGGGCGATTCCCAGTTGTCTTCCTCGAAGCGGATGTCGTGCTGCCGGGGGTCGATCCCGCACGCCTCGAGGCTCTGCAGGTAAATCTGCTGCACCTCGTCCGGCGCCGGCTTGAGGATGACCTGGAACTGATGGTGCTTGAACAGGCGGTTCGGGTTCTCGCCGAAGCGGCCATCGTCGGGTCGGCGCGACGGCTGCACATAGGCGACGTTCCAGTGACGCGGGCCAAGGACCCGGAGAAACGTCTCGACATGCGAGGTGCCGGCACCCACCTCGATGTCAAATGGCTGCTGGATCAGACACCCGTGCGAGGCCCAGAACTCCGACAGCTTGAGGATCAGGTCTTGGAACGTCATGCCATCCGTCGCCGCTCCGCTACCGACGCAGATCCCGCAGGACCCGCGTCGATCGCAGTTCCTTCTCCAGGTGCAGGCGCATCAACGCCCGGTGGATCGACTCGAGTTCACGGTCCACGCGAGGGCCCAGGGGCACGGTCCCGAGCTGCCGGGGAGACATACGTCCCGCCGCGGCCAGGAACGACAGCGCGTCCGGCGACAGCGTCATCGCGTGGCCATCCTCCCCGGTTCCGCCTCGCGCGCAGCCGTCGCACGTGAACACGTGGCCGCCCGGCTCGAGCCAGGCCCCGCCCCGCTCGTCGTCGAGCGCCGCGCCGCACTCATGGCACGCGACGTGGGGGGGGTACACGCCCTGGAGGCGCAGCAGCCAGTACTCGAAGTACCGCGCCACCGGCGCCGTCGGGACACCCTCGGCGAGCGCGTCCAGCGTGGACGTTCCCAGACGGTACAGCCGCTCGTTCGGGTCGCCCTCCTGGGCCCACTCGTCCATCAGCTCGGCGAAGTACCCGACGTGGCTGAGGGCGTCCGGCCGCGACGCGAGCAGGGGCGAGCGCTGCGATTCGGCGTAGCTCAGGCGCACCAGATCGCGCTGCTCGCGCTCGTAGTAGGTCACGCCGACCCGCGTGAGCGGCTCGAGGGCACCGGCAAACGGGGACCGCGGGCGCCGAGCGCCGTTCGCCACGCCGCGTTTCTTTCCCCGATCGCGAGTCAGGAACACGACGATGCGATCCGCTTCACCCAGTTTGTAGGTCCGCAGAATCAACGCCTCGGTCTTGTAGAGAGGCATGACTGCGCGCGCCAGACTCCTTTCAACTCTACCATGAAGAGCAGGGCTCAAGCCCCGCTGCTACCGTAGCAGAACAGGCTGCGGTGCCCTGCTCTCTGTCAACCTCTCTTCGTCCGCGGCATCCCGAGCTGATTCAGCAGGCGGTCGTCCTCGCGCCAGTCCGACGCGACCTTCACCCGCAGGTCGAGAAACACCCGTGCATCGAAGAACGCCTCGAGATCGTGCCGGGCGGCCGTTCCGATCCGCTTGATCATCTCACCGGCGCGGCCGACCAGGATAGGTTTCTGCGATTCGCGCTCTACCAGGATCGAGCAGTAGAACCGCATGATCCCGCGCTCATCCGCCTCCTCGAACCGGTCCACGACCACCGCGCTCGAAAACGGAATCTCCGCGTGGGTCAACGCGAGCACTTTCTCGCGGACCGTCTCGGCCACGAAGAACCGCTCGGGCTGGTCCGTCAGGTAGTCGGTGGGGTAGACCGGGTCGCCTTCCGGCAGGTGCTCGATGATGACCTGTTCCAGGCGGTCCACGTTCTCACCGGTGAGCGCCGAGACCGGAATGATGCTGGCGAACGGGTGCCGCAGCCGCCACCTGTCGATGAGCGGCAGCAGCGCCGGCCTGGGCACGAGGTCCACCTTGTTGATCACGAGCGTCACGGGCGCCGTCGCGTGCCTGACCTGCTCGAGGATGAAATGTTCGCCCGCGCCGGCCCGCGCGTCGGTGGCATCGGACACGAGGGCCACGATGTCCGCTTCCCGAATCCCCTCCACCGCGGCGTCCACCATCCGCACGTTCATCCGGTGGGTGGGCCGGTGAATGCCGGGCGTGTCGAGGAAGATCGCCTGGCCCCCGTCGTAGTTGCGCACCCCGGCGATCCGGTTCCGCGTCGTCTGCGGCTTGTCGGACACGATCGCGAGTTTCGTCCCCACGAGCCGGTTCAGCAGCGTCGATTTGCCGACATTCGGCCGCCCGATCAATGCGACGAAGCCACAGCGCATCGGCTACCCTTCCGCCCTGTCGGGCACCGTCTCCCGCTTGTGCACCCGGACCTTGGTCACCCGCCGGCGCTCGGCCTCGAGCACCTCGACGGCGAGCGCGTCCACGTCGATCTGCTCGCCGACGGCCGGCACGCGGCCAAGCCGCGCGAGAAGGTAGCCGCCGACGGTTTCGAATCCCTCGCGCGCGATCTCGACGCCGAGGCGGTCGCCCAGTTCGTCGATGTCCACCTTGCCGCTGAAGACGAAGACGCCGTCGCCCTCGTCGGTGACGGGCTCGGACTCCTCGTCGTATTCGTCCCGGATCTCGCCGACGATCTCCTCGAGGACATCTTCGAGCGTGACCAGGCCCGCGGTGCCGCCGTACTCGTCCACGACGATGGCGATCTGCACCTGCTTGCGCTGGAACTCCTTCAGCAGGTCCGCCACCGGCTTGGTTTCGGGCACGAAGTGAGCAGGCCGCATGAGCGACGGGATGGGCCGTTCTTCGGCGCCGGTGAGCTGAATCAGGTCCTTGACGAACACGATGCCGAGGACGTTGTCGAGGTTCTCCTTGAAGACCGGGATGCGGGAGTACGCCTGGTCCCGCAGCAGCGACCGAAGCTCGTCGAGGGTCGCCTCGGATCGAATGGCGACGATGTCGGGCCGGGGCGTCATCACTTCGCGCACCAGCGTGTCGCCGAACTCGACGATCGACTGGATGAGCCGGCGCTCGTCGCCCTCGATCAGTCCCTCCTGCGCGCCGGCCTCGATGTAGGCCTGCGTGGCCTCGCCCGGCTGTTCCTCGGCTTCGGGGGACGGCAGGGCCGCCCGTTCGCGCCGCACCACCCCGAGTCGGACGAGCAAGGCGGTCAGCGGCTGGAGAACGCGCGCGATGGCCGTGAACGACGGCAGCAGGACCTCGAGCACCCGTTCCGGGTCGTCCCTGACCACGAGCAGCGGGATCAAGTGCTCGCAGACGACCAACAGCCCGACTAGAACGACGATGACAATGAGCACCTGGTGAGGGGTGCCGACGCCGATCAACTCGACGAGCAGGACCGCCGCGCACACGGTGGAGGCCCCGATGAACAGGCGGGCCGGAACGAAGAGCAGCAACGGATCGTCGAGGAAGCGGCCCAGCGCTTCCGCGCGACCGCTGCGTTCGGCCACGAGTCGCAGCGACAGCCGCATCAGCGCGCTGAACGCGGTCTCGACCGTTCCCAGATAGGCAAGCCCGCACGCCAGCAGGAACAGGGCCAGGGGGATCATGGCCGGCCCGCCCGATCGATCAACCCGGTTGGGAGCCCCCCCTTGCGCCGCAGACGTCGCTCGAGCCGCCCCATCGCGCCGTCGTCGGCGTGGTGGTCGTAACCGAGCAGGTGCAGCAGGCCGTGGAGCGCGAGGAGGCGGAGTTCCTCCCCGTACGAGTGGCCCGCCTCGCGTGCCTGGCGCGCCGCGACGCCGGTGGCGATGGCGATGTCGCCGAGGAGAAGGGCAGGACTAAAGTCCTGCCGCACCGAAGTTCGGGAATGACGCACCGAAGATCGTTGCCGCGGCGCCGGCGTGCCGTCCTGCTCCGCCGCGGGGAACGACAGGACGTCGGTCGCGCGGTTCATGCCGGCGAACCGACGGTTCAACCGCCGCATGGCGTCATCGCCGACCAGCGCGATCGTCACGAGGCCGCGCGCACGGGCGGGGGCAACGGCGCGAAGCCATATGTCCAGCCCGCGGGCGCGGATCGGCCGCCCGGACTCGTCCGTGAGGACGACCTGAAGACCTCGGACGTGGGCGCCGTCAGTCATGATGGTTCGAGAACGTTTCGTACGCCTTGACGATCTGCTGCACCAGCTTGTGGCGGACGACATCGCGATCGTCGAAGTAGACGAACGAGATCCCCTCGATCTGCGACACCACCTTCATCGCTTCGATGAGCCCGGAGGTACGCCCGGTCGGCAGGTCGATCTGGGTGATGTCGCCGGTGACGACCGCCTTCGACCCGAATCCGAGCCGCGTCAGGAACATCTTCATCTGTTCCGACGTCGTGTTCTGCGCCTCGTCCAGGATCACGAACGCGTCGTTCAGCGTGCGCCCTCGCATGAACGCGATCGGCGCGATCTCGATGGTGCCCCGCTCGAGCAGGCGCTCCACGCGCTCGGCGTCCAGCATGTCGTAGAGGGCGTCGTAGAGCGGGCGCAGATATGGATTCACTTTCTCCTGGAGGTCGCCCGGCAGGAATCCGAGCTTCTCGCCCGCCTCGACCGCCGGCCGCGCCAGGATGATCCGGGTGACCTTCTTGGCCAGCAGGAACGCCACGGCCTGCGCCATGGCGAGGTAGGTCTTCCCCGTTCCGGCCGGGCCGATCCCGAAGACGATGTCGTACTGCTCGATGGCGTCGAGGTATTTCCGCTGGTTGACGCTCTTGGGCGCCACGTACCGCTGGCCCGACGCGCGCAGGGGCGCTCCCCTGGGGAAATAGTCCCGAAGCCGGACGTCCGGGTCGTCGGATACCAACTGTGCCGCGGTCTTCACGTCGCCGTTCGCAAGGCGGTAGCCGTCCCGGACCAGCGAGGCGAGCCCCGAAACGATGCGCTCGACTTTTTCGGCGTTGTCGGCATCCCCTTCGACCAGCAGATCCTGGCCCTGCGTCCGGATGCTGACCTTCAGGAGGGACTCGAGGAAGCGCAGATTCTCGTCGTAGGATCCAAACAGGGTTTCAATCCCCTCTTCAGGGACTGCAATCTTTCTCATCGAGGACCGCTATGCGGTACGTATCTCCTTCCGTGAGAGACACTTAGGCGAAAGATCGTACCATACAGGGGATGGCTCGTCAAACCCGTCTTCACTTCTCGAGGTGCAGTTCCCTGAGCTGGCGGCTGTCAACCGTCGTTGGGGCGCCCGTCATCTGATCTACGGCTGTGGCGGTCTTCGGAAACGCGATCACTTCGCGGATTGAAGGCTCCCCGGCCAGAATCGCCACCATGCGGTCGAGGCCGAGGGCGATTCCGCCGTGGGGAGGCGTTCCGTAGCTCAGCGCCTGAAGGAAGAAGCCGAACCGATGGGCCGCCTCCGCTTCGGTCAGGCCTATGGCTTTGAAGACCCTGGCTTGGACCGACGTGTCGTGAATCCTGATGCTGCCCCCCCCGATTTCGCTGCCATTGAGAACGAGGTCGTACGCCTGCGCCCTCACGCGGCCGGGATCGCTTTCCAGCAGGCCGAGATCCTCGGGAACCGGCGACGTAAAGGGGTGGTGCATCGCCGCAAAGCGTTTCTCCGCCTCGTCCCACTCGAACATCGGGAATCCCGTCACCCACGCGAACGCAAACGCGTCGGGTTTCAGCAGCCCCTCGTCCTTCGCCACGGTCAGCCGCAGCTGGCCGAGCACCTTCGACGTCTGGTCTGGAGCGCCGGCGGCCAGCAGGAGCAGGTCCTGGGCCCCTGCGCCCGCGAGCTCGAGCGCCAGCCGGAGCGCCGCCTCTCCAGCGCCTTTCAGCGCGGGGCTCTTCACGCCGTCCTCGGCGTGACGCACCCACACCAGGCCGGATGCTCCCGCCTGCCTGGCTTGTTCGGTGAGCGTGTCGAGTTGTTTCCGGCTGTATTTCGCGCCCCCTGGTGCTACGAACCCCCGCACGGCCCCGCCCGCCGCGAGTGCGTCACGGAACGGCGTGAACGGCGAGTCGGCGAACACCGCCGACACGTCCTGGATCTCCAGGCCGCACCGCAGGTCGGGCTTGTCCGAACCGTAACGTGCGATCGCGTCGGCATACGGGATGCGATCGAACGGCGCACCGATCTCGCGGTCGATGACCCGGAACACGTGCTGCATCAGCGGCTCGATCAGGTCGAACACCAGCTGCGGACGAGCGAACGACATCTCGACGTCCACCTGCGTGAACTCCGGCTGCCGGTCCGCGCGAAGGTCCTCGTCACGGAAACACTTCACGATCTGGAAGTAGCGATCGGTGCCGGCGACCATCAGCAGCTGTTTGAAGAGCTGCGGCGACTGCGGCAGCGCGTAGAACTCGCCCGGATGCACGCGGCTGGGAACGAGGTAGTCCCGTGCGCCTTCGGGCGTGGACTTCCCCAGCACTGGCGTCTCGATCTCCCAGAACCCCTGCTCGTCGAAGTACTTGCGCACGGCCATCGTCACGCGGTGGCGGAGGCGCATGTTGGCCTGGAGCTTCGGGCGCCTCAGGTCCAGGTAGCGGTAACGCAGCCGGAGATCGTCGGAGGCCAGAGCGGCCTCGTCGGAGATCTGAAACGGAGGGACCGCCGCATCGTTCAACACGCGGAACTCGCCGACCGCCACCTCGACCTCGCCGGTCGCCATGCGCAGGTTCACGGCGTCGGCGGCGCGCGCCCGCACGATCCCCTTGACCCCAATCACGAATTCGGCGCGCAGGTGCTTGACGGTTTCGAGGAACGGCTGCCCCTCCTGGACGACGACCTGGGTCAGCCCGTCGCGGTCGCGCAGGTCGAGAAACACCAGCGCCCCGAGGTCACGGACGCGGTGCACCCAGCCGAGGAGCGTCACTTCCCTGCCGATATCGGCCGCCCGCAGCGCCCCGCACGTGTCGGTCCGAGTCCAGTCGCCAAGCTGGTCAAACATTCGAGTCCCCTTGCTTTCCCTGCGTATTCGCCCTCACGAACGCCACCGCACCGCGAAGCGGCACGGACTCCTGCGACGAGGTGGCCATGCGGCGCACGGTGACCTCGCCGCGGGCCAGCTCGTCATCGCCGATGATGAAGACCAGCGGCGCCTTCAGACGGTCGGCGCGCTTCATCTGCGACTTCAGGGACCGGCCCTCGTACTCGACCTGCACGTTCACGCCGCCGCGCCGCAGGTCGCGGAGGAGCGCGAGCGACGCCTCGCGCGCGGGCTCGCCGAGGGCCGCGATGAAGACTTCAGCACGCTTCTCGGGCAGGGCGACGGACTCGGGCAGCGCGAGCACGAGACGCTCGATGCCCGCCGCGAACCCGATGCCCACGCGATCCGGCCCGCCCAGCTTCTTGACGAGGCCGTCGTACCGCCCCCCGCCGAGCAGCGCGTTCTGCGCGCCGATCTGCCCGGCCAGCACCTCGAACGTCGTGCGGGTGTAGTAGTCGAGGCCTCGGACGAGCCGGTGCGACAGCGTGTAGGGAATCCCGTACACGCCCAGGTCCCGCGTCACTGCGGCGAAATGCGCCCGGCACTCGTCGCAGAGATAATCGACCGTGTGCGGCAGCGCGTCGATGACCGGCTGGTCCGCCGGCACCTTGCAGTCGAAGATGCGCAACGGGTTGGTGACCGCCCGCCGCTGGCAGTCTCCGCACAGCGTCTTCACGTCTCCGCCCAGCGCGGCCACGAGAGCGGCCGCGAATGCCGGCCGGCACTCCGGGCACCCTACCGAGTTCACGGCGAGTTCCACGCCTGTGATACCCAGTTCCCGGACCAGCGTCCACGCGAGGTCGATGACTTCCCCGTCCACCGACGGGTCCTTGACGCCGAACACCTCCACGTCCAACTGGTGGAACTGGCGGTAGCGCCCCTTCTGAGGCCGCTCGCGTCGGAACATCGGGCCGATCGTGTAGATCTTCGGGACGGCCATCGCCTGCTCGAGCGAGTGCTCGACGAACGCCCGAACCAGGCTGGGCGTCGCCTCCGGCCGGAGCGTGATCCGCTCGCCGTCCTTGTCGGTGAACGCGTACATCTCCTTCTGAACGATGTCCGTCGTCTCTCCCGTGCCTTTGGCGAACAGTTCCTCGCGCTCGATGATCGGCGTCCGGATCTCGGCGTAGCCGTACTGCTCGAAGACGCGGCACGCCGTCGCCTCGACGAACTGCCAGCGCTCGACGGTGCCCGGCAGGATGTCCTGAGTCCCGCGGATAGCAGCAATCATGGTGTGGCTTTCGTCACGGGGTTACCGGCCTTCACGAACGCATCCGACGTCGCGCTACGCACACCAGCGATCGACGCCGCCCGTTGGGCGGCGTTCATCCCCGCGCCGGACTCGGGCCCAGCCTCCACGCCGGAAGCGACCTGCGCGCTCGTGTCCACGAAGGCGGCTGGGTCGAGCCGAGGGAGGAGTGAACGGCAGGATCGGGGCATCAGCGACGCAGCAGTGCGAGCAGGACCGTCAGGATCACGCTGACGAGCACGCTCGTGGTCAGCGGAAAGTAGAACGAGAACGCGCCGCGACGAACCACGACGTCGCCCGGAAGGCGCCCGAGCGGCACGCCAAGCCACATCGCCACCCCGGCGGCGGCGACCGCCAGGCCGATCACGATCAACAGCTTCGCCATGATCTCGGGCGGCGTCCACCGGTCTGCTAGATCAGTTCCAACCCGCGGAAGAAGTACCCGATCTCGAACGCGGCCGTGTCCGACGCATCCGACCCGTGCGTCGCATTGCGATCGATCGACGACCCGAACTCTTTCCGTAAGGTCCCGGCGGCCGCCTTCGCGGGATCGGTCGCCCCCATCAGGTCGCGCCACGTCCTGATCGCGTCCGGGGCTTCCAGCACCATCAGCACGGCCGGGCCGGACGACATGAAATCGGTGAGCCCGCCAAAGAACGGCTTTGCGTGATGGACGGCGTAGAACCCCTCGGCTTCCTTCTTGGTGAGGTGCGCCATGCGCAGGGCGCGAATCCTGAAGCCGGCTTTCTCGATCCGATCCACGATCCGGCCGACCTGCTGGCGGCCGACCGCGTCGGGCTTGATGATGGCGATCGTCCGTTCCATAGTGCGATCGATTGTACACCACCCCGGCAGTGCGACCGGCGGCGACCTGTCACCGCAGCGCGTCCATGATGGCGTCGAGCGCTTCGCGCGGCGGACGCGTCTTCTCCGACGGCAGCGAGGCCAGCGGCTCGTCAACCACGTTCAGCAGCGCCAGGAAGTCCGGCCGGTTCGGCTCGACGTAGATCAGGCCGGTGGCGAACTCACCCCGCGCGGCCGACTCGTGGGTCACCCGGCGCGCCACCGACTTGTTCGTCGGGTCGTAGTCGCCGGCGAGTTTCTTCAGGAACAGCCGAGAGCCGTCGTGGAGGCTGACCGCCTGCACGGTCCCCGGCTCGTAGTCCACCGTGATGTCCTCGAAGAACGGGACGAAGCTGATATCCTCGAGCGGCTCCTCGTGGTCCTTCACGTACGAGTAGCTCTTGGTCGAACCCTCGTGGTCGTTGAACGTCACACACGGCGAGATAATGTCGAGCATCGCGGTCCCGCGATGCGCGATCGCCGCCTTCAGCAGCGCCAGCATCTGCTTCTTGTCGCCAGAGAACGACCGCGCCACGAAGCTCGCGCCCAGGTCGATCGCCAGCGCGCACAGGTCGATCGCCGGAAGGTCGTTCACGACACCGTTCTTGAGCGTCGATCCGAGGTCGGCCGTCGGCGACAGTTGTCCCTTCGTCAGGCCGTAACAGCCGTTGTTCTCGACGATGTAGATCATCGGCACGTTGCGGCGCATCAGGTGGACGAACTGCCCGATGCCGATGGCGCCGGTGTCGCCGTCCCCGCTGACGCCGATCGCGAGCATCCCGCTGTTGGCCAGCATGGCCCCCGTCGCCACCGACGGCATCCGGCCGTGGACGGAGTTGAAGCCGTGCGACTGGCCGAGGAAGTAGGCAGGGCTCTTGCTCGAGCAGCCGATGCCCGAGAGCTTGACGACCTGCTGGCCGTCCACGCCCATCTCGTAGAACGCTTCGACGATGCGCTCGGAAATCGCGTTGTGGCCGCAGCCGGCGCACAGGGTGCTTTTCCCACCGCGATACGCTGCCAGCTCCAGGCCGATCCGGTTGGTCTTCCTGGCCGGCGCCGGGGCCGGAGTCGCGGGAGTTTCCATGGGAGGTCCTCTGCCTACCGCCTAACTGCCTACTGCCTACTTTTCTTCCTGTCGCCGAATCTCGTCCGTGATCGTGCGGGCGTCGAGAGGCAGCCCGTCGTAGTGCAGCACGCTCCTCAGCCGAGGCACGAGCGCGGTGTCCACGTCCAGCTTCAGCAGCGCGGCCATCTGCCCGTCGCGGTTCTGTTCCACGACGTACACCCGGTCGAGGGCGGCGATGAACGCCTCGACCTCCGGGCCGAACGGAAACGCCCGCAGCCTGAGGTATGACGTGTCGATGCCCGCTTCGCGCCGCAGTTGGTCGCGGCCCTCGGAGATTCCCCAGTGGCTCGTCCCGTAGCCGATGATGCCGACCCGCGCGCCGTTCACCCGGTCGACAATCGGCGGCGGGACCAGTGTCCGGGCATGCTGGAACTTGCGTTCGAGACGGTCGATGTTCGCGACGTAGTCGCTCGCGCGCTCCGTGTACTGGCCGCGTTCGTTGTGGCCGGAACCGCGGCAGAAGTACGCCGGCAGTCCGTCGCCGGCCACCGTGCGATACGGGATCCCGTCGCCATCCACGTCCTTGTAGCGTCCCCAGTCCCCCAGTTGCTCGAACTTCTCCCGCGTCAGGCGTTTACCTCGATCGAGCGGCGTCTCCGGGTACGGGAACGGGTCGGACATCCAGGTATTCATGCCCAGGTCGAGATCGGACATCACGAACACCGGGGTCTGCAGACGCTCCGCGAGGTCGAACGCCTCGATCGCCATCTGGTACACCTCGCCGGGCGACGAGGGGAGGTACATCGGGTGGCGAGTATCGCCGTGCGACAGGAACGCCGTCGAGAGGATGTCGCCCTGGGCCGTGCGGGTCGGAAGCCCGGTGGAGGGGCCGACACGCTGCACGTCGAAGATTACCGTCGGGACCTCCGCGTAGTAGCCGAGGCCCGTGAACTCCGACATCAGCGAGATGCCCGGGCCCGCGGTGGCCGTCATCGACCGGGCGCCAAGCCAACCGGCACCGAGCGCCATCCCGAGCGCGCTCAACTCGTCCTCCGCCTGCACGATCGCGAACGTCGCCTTCCCGGTTCCCGCGTCCATCCGGTACTTCCGCATGTAGGTCGTGAGCGCCTCGCACACGCTCGAGGAGGGCGTGATTGGGTACCAGGTGACGACCGTCACGCCCGCCATCATCGACCCGATGGCTGCGGCGGCGTTGCCCTCGATCAGGATCTTCCCGGCGGTCGCGTTCATCGGCTCGACCACGAACAGGTCTCGCTTCTGCAGGCTGGTCGCGGCGAAGTCGAACCCGGCCTGCAGCGCCGCCCTGTTGAGCGCCAGCGCCTTAGCCTTCTTCGACAGCTGCCTGGCGAGCGCCGTGTCCATCTGGCCCAGGTCGATCCCGAGCAGTTTCGACAGGACGCCGTCGTAGATCAGGTTCCGTACGAGCTTGCGGAGCTTGGCGTCGGGGCAGACCGCCGCCACCAGCTTGTCGAATGGAACAGGGTAGAAGATGAGATCGTCCCGGACGGCGTCGAGCTTCAGCGGTTCGTCGTAGATGGCCGCCGCGCCTGGCGCGAGGCCGAGCACGTCCTCGCGCGCGGTTTCGGGGTTCATCGCCACCAGAATGTCGATCTCCTTCTTGCGGGCGATGTAACCGTGGCGGTTTGCCCGGATGGTGAACCACGTGGGCAGCCCCGCGATGTTCGACGGAAAGAGGTTCTTGCCCGACACCGGCACACCCGACTGGAAGAGCGATCGCAGCAGGACGAGGTTGGCCGTCTGGCTGCCCGACCCGTTGACAGTGGCCACCTGGATGCTGAAGTCGTTCACGACGGGAGTCGTCACCGGCCCCGCTGGCGCGTCCTGCACGGCAGGCTCTGGAGGTGTCATGCGCTTCCCCGAGACGGAATCCGGCCAGCCGGCCCGGGTCGCCGGCACTGGACCAACTATCAGTGGGATCGAGAAAAGTATAGCATGCGGAACCTGGCGCTCGCGGCGCGCGACTCGCGGCCGGCGGCCGTGCCCTCCGTCGCAGTACACGGCAAAGGGGGCACGGGGCCCCCTTCACGGTGTCTGCCGCCAGCCGAACGTCGCGAGCCCCACGCCGGCTAGAGCACGGCCTTGACGGCCGCGCCAATCTCGGCGGGACTCCGCACGACGCGGACGCCGGCGGCGGCCAGCGCCGCCATCTTCTCCGCCGCCGTGCCCTTGCCGCCGGCGATGATCGCGCCCGCGTGGCCCATCCGTCGTCCGGGCGGAGCCGTCTGGCCGGCGATGAAACTCACCACCGGCTTGGTGAACTCTCGGGCGATGAAGGCGGCCGCCTCCTCTTCGGCGGTTCCGCCGATCTCGCCGATCATTACGACGACCTCGGTCTGGGGGTCCGCATTGAACAACCGCAGCGCATCGACGAACGTCGTCCCGATGATCGGATCCCCGCCGATTCCGATGCACGTCGTCTGGCCGTACCCGAGCTGGGTCGTCTGCTGGATCGCCTCGTAGGTCAACGTCCCGCTGCGCGACACGATCCCGACCCGGCCCTCCAGGCAGATGTGGCCGGGAATGATGCCGGCCTTGGCCTTGCCCGGCGAAATGACCCCGGGGCAATTCGGCCCGACGAGCCGCGTGGGCTTGCCGCGCATGAAGGTGACGACCTTCATCATGTCGAGCGTCGGGATGCCCTCGGTGATGCAGACCACAAGGGCGAGGCCGGCATCCACGGCCTCCATCACGGTGTCACCGGCGGCGGCCGGCGGCACGAAGATCAGCGACGCGTTTGCGCCCGTCTCGGCGACCGCCTGGTGGACCGTGTTGAAAATGGGCCAACCCTCGTGATTCGTCCCGCCCTTGCCGGGCGTGACGCCGCCGACGATGGTCGTGCCGTAGGCCGCCGCCGCCTTGGCGTGGAACGTGCCCTCGCGGCCGGTCAGACCCTGCACGAGCAGGCGCGTGGACTTGTCGAGTAAGACTGCCATTAGCGACCTCCCGCCAGCTTCACCACGGCCGCCGCCGCCTGGTCCATCGCATCGGCCGTCGTGAAGTTCAGCCCGCTGTCGCGGAGCATCTGCTTGCCACGCTCGACGTTGGTCCCCTCCATCCGGATGACGATCGGCAGCGCCACGTTCAACTCCTTCACGGCCGCGACGAGCCCCTCGGCCAGGATGTCGCACCGGAGGATCCCGCCGAAGATGTTGACGAACACCGCGCGCACGTTGCGGTCGGACGTGAGGATGCGAACGGCGTTCCTGATCTGGTCGGCATTCGCGCCGCCGCCGACGTCGAGGAAATTCGCCGGCTCCCCTCCGGCCAGCTTGATGATGTCCATCGTCGCCATGGCGAGGCCGGCGCCGTTCACCATGCAGCCGATGTTGCCGTCGAGGCGGATGTAGTTCAGCGAGTAGTTCGACGCGTCGATCTCGAGCGGGTCCTCTTCGTCGAAGTCGCGGAACTCCTTGATCGACGGGTGTCGGAAGAGCGCGTTGTCGTCGAAGTTCATCTTGGCGTCGAGCGCGAGGATATCGCCCGAGGCCGTGACGACGAGCGGGTTGATCTCGACGAGCGACGCGTCGGTGGCCATGAACGTCTCGAACACCTTGCTCATCACCTCTGCCGCCTTGCGGGCGGCCGCTCCCGACAGGCCGAGGCTGAACGCCAGCCCCCGCGCCTGGAAGGGCATCAGTCCCGTGGCCGGATCGATGTAGGCCTTGAAGATCAGGTGCGGCGTCTCGGCGGCGACCTTCTCGATCTCCATGCCGCCGGCCGGGCTGACCATCAGCACCGGCCGCTCCGCGGCCCGGTCGATGACGAGACCGAGGTACATTTCGCGGGCAATCTCGAGTCCCTCTTCCACCAGGAGGCGCTTGACGATCCGGCCCTCCGGCCCGGTCTGGTGCGTGACGAGGCGCATGCCAATCATCTGGCCGGCCACCTGTTCGGCTTCCTCGGCCGAGCGCGCAAGCTTCACCCCGCCGCCCTTGCCCCGGCCGCCGGCGTGGATCTGGGCCTTGACCACCACGGTGCCCCCGAGCCGCCGCGCGATCTCGCCCGCCTCGGGCAACGTGTGCGCCATCTCGCCGCGCGGAATCGGCACGCCGTAACGCGCGAGGATGGCCTTCGCCTGGTACTCGTGAATTTTCACAGTTCTCGCCCCTGCATGTGAAGTCAACCGCTCTCGGCCGGAGTCCAGTCATGCTAGCGCCCCTCATGCGCGAACGCAACCGCGCCGCGCGGGAGCCGGCCTTGCCCCGTCGTCTCGGGGGCACTACAATTCATGACAACTGGCATCAACTTTCAATATCGACCCGCATGAGCCGCCGCCCGTGGCGGACGTGCAGCGGCACGGCCGGGCACCGTCCTGTCGCGCCCCGCGCCCTGGAGCCTTCCCATGAAGCCGCGCTGGAACGCGTACTCGTCGTCGGTGGCAGAGAAACTGCTCATTGCGCTCACCGGGCTCGCGCTGTTTCTCTACCTGGTCGTCCACCTCATCGGCAACACCCTGCTGTTCCTGGGCCCGGACACGTTCAACGGCTACGCGCACGCCCTCATCTCGAACCCCCTTGTCGTTCCGGTCGAACTTGGCCTCGCCGCGATCTTCGTCCTGCACGTCTGGAAGACCGCGGTGATGTGGTGGCGCAACCTCGGCGCACGGCCCGAGCCGTACGCGCGCAGGCGCTGGGCCGGCGCCCCCAGCCGCAAGTCGCTCGCATCGACGACGATGATCTACACCGGCGCGCTCACCGCATTCTTCGTCGTCCTTCACGTGCGCGCGTTCAAGTACGGACCTGCCGCCGAGATCGCGGGCCGGCGAGACCTCTACGGCCTGCTCGTCGCGTTCTTCCGGGACCCACTCCACGTGGCCTTCTACGAGGTCTGCCTGGCGTTGCTGGGCTTCCACCTGTGGCACGGCTTCTCGAGCGCGCTCGAGTCTCTCGGCGCCGACCAGCCGCGCTACACCCCGGCGGTGCTCCTGCTCGGCAAGGGGCTTGCCGTCGTCTTGGCGGGCGGGTTCCTTTTCATCCCTCTCTGGGCGTTCTTCCTCGGAGGCAGAGCATGAGCCCGGTGACCGCCGCACCACAAGCGTCGTCGACGAAGCTGGACGCCCGCGTGCCCGACGGCCCGCTTTCCGAGAAGTGGGACCGTCACAAGTTCGAGATGAAGCTCGTGAGCCCGGCGAACCGGCGGAAGTTCACGGTAATCGTCGTCGGCACCGGCCTGGCCGGCGGCGCCGCCGCGGCATCTCTCGGGGAACTGGGCTACAACGTCCTCGACTTCTGCATCCAGGACAGCCCGCGGCGCGCACATTCGATCGCGGCGCAGGGCGGCATCAACGCGGCGAAGAACTACCAGAACGACGGCGACAGCGTCCAGCGCCTGTTCTACGACACGATCAAGGGCGGCGACTACCGCGCCCGCGAGGCGAATGTCTTCCGCCTCGCGCAGCTCAGTGCAAACATCATCGACCAGTGCGTTGCTCAGGGGGTCCCGTTCGCGCGCGAATACGGCGGCCTGCTCGACAACCGCTCGTTCGGCGGCGCACAGGTGTCCCGGACGTTCTACGCCCGCGGGCAGACGGGGCAGCAGCTGCTGCTCGGGGCCTACCAGGCCCTGATGCGCCAGGTGCACGCGGGAACCGTGACGGTGCTGGCGCGGCGCGAGGTGCTGGACATCGTCCTCGTGGACGGCCGCGCGCGGGGCGTCATCGTGCGCAACCTGCTCACGGGCGAGATCGAGCGCTACGCGGCCCACGCGGTCATGCTCGCGACCGGGGGCTACGGGAACGCGTACTTCCTGTCCACCAACGCGGTGAACTCCAACGCCACGGCGATCTGGCGGGCCTACAAGCGGGGGGCGTTCTTCGCGAACCCGTGCTATACGCAGATCCATCCGACCTGCATCCCGGTCTCGGGCGAGCACCAGTCGAAGCTCACACTGATGAGCGAGAGCCTCCGCAACGACGGCCGCGTGTGGGTGCCGAAACAGCCTGGCGACCGGCGTTCCCCCGGCCAGATTCCGGAAGGCGAACGCGACTACTACCTCGAACGGCGGTATCCCGCGTTCGGCAACCTGGTGCCTCGCGACGTCGCGTCGCGCGCCTCGAAGAAGGTGTGCGACGACGGGTACGGGGTCGGGGACACCGGGTTGTCCGTGTACCTCGACTTCTCGGACGCGATCGAGCGCCTCGGGGAGGACGTCATCAGGGAACGGTACGGCAACCTGTTCCAGATGTACGAGAAGATCACGGACGAAAACCCCTATAAGGTGCCAATGCGTATCTACCCGGCGATCCACTACACGATGGGCGGCCTGTGGGTGGACTATGACCTGATGTCCACGGTGCCCGGCCTCTTCGTCGCCGGTGAGGCCAACTTCTCCGACCACGGGGCGAACCGCCTCGGCGCCAGCGCGCTGATGCAGGGACTGGCCGACGGCTATTTCGTCGCCCCGGCGACCATCGCCGGCTACCTGGCGTCCACACCGCTGGCGAAGGTCGGCACGGCGCACCCGGCGTTCGACGACGCGTCGCACGGCGTCCAGTCGCGGATCGCGCGCCTGCTGGCGATCAAGGGGCGCCGCACACCCCGCGAGATCCACCGTGAGCTCGGCAAGCTGCTGTGGGACAAGGTGGGCATGGCCCGGAACGAGGCCGGCCTGCGCGACGCCCTCGTCCACATCCCGCATCTCCGCGAGGAGTTCTGGCAGGACGTCTCGGTCCCCGGGCCCGAGCGCGACATCAACCAGGCGCTCGAGTATGCCGGCCGCGTGGCCGACTACCTGGAATTCGCGGAGCTGCTCGCGCGGGATGCCCTGGAGCGGCGCGAATCGTGCGGCGGCCATTTCCGCGAGGAGTACCAGACGCCCGAGAACGAGGCGCTGCGCGACGACGCGCAGTTCGCGCACGTGGCGGCATGGGAATACGCCGGCGATCACGCCCACCCCGTGCGGCACGTGGAGCCGCTCGAATTCGAGTACGCCCAGCCGGCGCAGCGCAGCTACAAGTGAGGAACGGACGGCGATCATGAAGCTGAACCTGCTCATCTGGCGACAGCCGAACCGCGAGCGCGCGGGGCGCATGGTGCCCTACGTGGCCGAAGACGTGTCGCCCGACATGTCGTTCCTCGAGATGCTCGACGTCGTGAACGAGAAGCTGATCAAGGCGGGCGAGGCGCCGATCGCCTTCGACTCCGACTGCCGCGAAGGCATCTGCGGCATGTGCAGCCTCGTCATCAACGGCATCCCGCACGGCCACGAGCGCGCGACGACGGTGTGCCAGCTCCACATGCGCCACTTCACGGACGGCCAGACGATCACCGTCGAGCCGTGGCGGGCCAGGGCGTTCCCGCCCCACAAGGATCTGATGGTGGATCGCTCCGCGCTGGATCGCATCATCGCCGTCGGCGGCTACGTCTCGATCAACGCGGGGGGCGCGCCGGAGGCGAACAGCACCCCGATCCCTCGCGATATCGCCGAGGCGGCGATGGACGCGGCGGCGTGCATCGGGTGCGGGGCATGCGTGGCGGCCTGCAAGAATGCGTCCGCCGCGCTGTTCGTGGGCGCCAAGGTCTCCCACTTCGCGCTGCTGCCGCAGGGGCACCCTGAGCGCGCGCGCCGCGTTGCCGCGATGGTGGCACAAATGGACGCCGAAGGTTTCGGAAACTGTTCCAACGAAGGCGAGTGCGAGGCGGTTTGTCCGAAGGAGATATCGATGGCGAGCATCGCCAGACTGAGGCGGGAGTACATTCGCGCGATCTGGCGCGGAGGGAAATAGTCGCCTTAGGTCACTTCCCCTCCAGACGTTTGCCAGCTTTCAACAGATTCTGTGGAAAACTCTGTTGAAAAGCCCGGTGTGGATCGCAGAATCCGCAACACAGGTGGGCGGTTCTTCCAGTTTGCACCACGCTGGGGCATCGGGCGAATTGCGTCGCCATCACGGCGCCACAAACTCCGTCAGTCACGTCGTCGCCTCAACGCGGCGCTCAATCCGCTGCCTTCGCTTCCCCTGCCAACCGCCCTGCGATGAACCACGACTCCGCGCATTCTCTCTCCGTCTTCTTCCGGGATCTCCGCGATGAGCCATGCGAACGGCTGCGTGGCAGGACGCCATCGGGACAACATCGCGACAACATCAGCTTGCAACGTCGTCAGGTCGGATATAGAATCCGGCCGCCCCTCGGTTGCACGCGCGTCCTCCAAACGCACGGCCTCCGTCACCACACGCTCACTCGCACGGGCTCAACGTCTGTGACGTGCAAGGAGGTCCGGATGGCTCAAAGCCTCACCCACGATGTACTGATTCTCGGCGCGGGACTGGCCGGCCTGCGCGCGGCGGTCGAGATCTGCTCGCGCCTGGACGGCCGCGTGGATGTCGGCATCGTGTCGAAGGTGCAGTTGATGCGCGCGCACTCCGTCTGCGCGGAGGGCGGCACTGCGGCCGTCCTGCGCACCGAGGAGGGCGACTCGATCGACCTGCACGCCTGGGACACGAACAAGGGCTCCGACTTCCTCGCCGATCAGGATGTCGTCCGCCGTTTCGTGAATGCGATTCCCGACGAGATCCGGCTGCTCGACCACTGGGGGATCCCGTGGACCCGGGACGAGCACGGCCGCATCGCGCAGCGTCCTTTTGGCGGGCACTCGTTCCCGCGCGCGACGCTGGCCGCCGACAAGACCGGCTTCTTCGAGATGCAGACCCTGTACGACCAGCTCCTGCGGTACAAGAGCTTCAAGCGCTATGACGAGTTCTTCGTCACCGACCTGCTCGTCGATGGCGGCCGCTTCGCCGGACTTCTCGGCATCCACGCGCCGAGCGGAGAGCCGGTGGTCCTGCGCGCGAAGGCGCTGCTCATTGCGACCGGCGGCGGCGGCACGCTCTACGGCTTTACGACCTATTCGGAGACGGTCACCGGCGACGGGATGGCGATGGCGTACCGCTCCGGCCTGCCGCTCGAGGACATGGAGTTCCTCCAGTTCCACCCGACGGGGCTCGTGCCGAACGGCATCCTGATGACCGAGGCGTGCCGCGGAGAGGGCGGGTACCTGAGGAACGCCTCCGGCGACCGGTTCATGGAACGCTACGCGCCGAGCAAGATGGAACTGGCTCCACGCGACATGGTCTCGCGCGCCGAACAGACCGAACTCGAGGCGGGCCGCGGCATTCCAGGGGCCGACGGGCTCCCGTGCATCCATCTCGATCTCACCCACCTCGGCGCGGAGCGCATCAACACGCGACTCCCGTTGATTCGCGAGGTGTGCATCAAGTTCATCGGCCTCGATCCGATCGAGAAACCGATTCCGATCCGCCCGGTCGCGCACTACTCGATGGGCGGCATCGAGACCAACATCGACGGCCTCACGCGAATCCCCGGGGTGTGGGCGGCCGGCGAGGCGGCGGCGGTCTCGCTGCACGGCGGCAATCGTCTCGGCGCGAACTCCACCGGCGAGTGCCTGGTGTGGGGCGGCATCACGGGCGCGGAGATCGTCAAGGCCCTTCCCTCCCTCGGCGCAGCGGCGCCGGTTCCCGAGAAGCTTGTCGCGGATCGTCAGTTGCACATCAAGGACCTCCTGGCGCGTCAGGGCTCGGAGAACCTCTACGCGCTGCGCCGCGAACTCCGCGCGATGATGGACCGCGACGTGGGCGTGTTCCGCACGGAGAAGGAGCTGCGCCGGGGGCTCTCGGTCGTCCGTGACATCCGCGAACGGTCGAAGCACGCCCCGGTGGACGACAAGGGCGCGCTCTACAACTCGAACCTGTTCCACGGTCTCGAACTCGAGAACCTCCTCGATCTCGCCGAGGTGACGATCGTCGGCGCCATCGTGCGCGAGGAATCGCGCGGCGCCCACGCACGGCGCGACTTCGAGACGCGCAACGACGAAAAGTGGCTGAAGCACACGCTGGCGTGGTACACGGGCGGCCCACCCCGGCTCGACTACAAACCGGTGGTGATCGACCAGTGGAAGCCGGTGGAACGGAAATACTGATGCTGGGGAGGACACCATGATCGAGAACAAAGGACGTCCGAACCGCCTCGGGCTGAAAGGCTGGCTGGGTGGCGGGCGATGGGGGTTCGAGCGTTACCTGTATACCCTGCACCGGGTGACCGGCCTCGGCCTGCTGACGTACTTCGTCATGCACATCGGCGTCACGGCGTCGCGCGCGTTTGGCGAGAGCGCCTGGGTCGCCGCGATGGGAGCCGTCAAGGGCCCGCTCTTCAGCGTGGGCGAGTACCTCGTCTTCGCCGCGTTCGCGTTCCACGCCCTGAACGGCGTCAGGCTCGGTCTGGTGGAACTGGGGTTTGCGATCGGGGCGCCGATCGAGCCCGTCTACCCGTACCGGACCTCGGTTGACGAACAGCGGCCGCTGGCCATCGGCGTGATGATCCTCGCCGCGATCCTCGCGATCGTCGGCGGCATCGGATTCCTGAACTAGGAGGGGACGTGCGCGATCAAGAACTGTGGACGTGGCATATCGGCGCGGGAGCCGTGATCCTGGTGCTCCTCGGCCTCCACATGACGGTCATGCACCTCGAGGCGATCGTCAGGGTCTTCAACCCCGCACCGGGCGAGCCGGTGGACTGGGCGAACGTGGTCGCCAGGGGGAAGAGCGTGTTCTTCCTGGTGACCTACGTGCTGCTTCTCGGCACGGCGCTGTTCCACGGCTTCTACGGCCTGCGGAACATCCTCTTCGAGCTGAACCCGGGCCCGGCCACGAAGAAGACACTGAGCGGCCTGATCCTGGTGGTGGGCCTCGCCCTGTTCGTCGTCGGGACGTGGGCGGCATGGGTGGGATTCACGGTGGCTCGCGGCGCCTAGCCGAGGGGGGATGACATGGCTGACAATACTTCCGAAGTCGTCTTCCGCATCCGGCGCTTCGACCCGACGAGCGATGCCGAGCCGCACTGGGAGGACTACCGGTTCGCGTGCGCGCCCGGCATGACCGTGCTCGAAGGCTTGAAGCTGATCAAGGAGAAGCTGTCTCCCACCCTGGCATGGCGCTCGTCGTGCCGCATGGGGGTCTGCGGGTCGTGCGGCATGTTCATCAACGGCCGCGCGCGGCTCGCCTGCAACACGCAGGTGGCCGAGCTGGAGAGCGACCTCGTCACGGTGGCGCCGCTCCCGAACTTCAACATCATCCGCGACCTCGTGCCGGACCTGTTCCCGATGTTCCAGGCTCACCTGGAGGCGCAGCCGTACATCATCCGGGACGACACGGCGGAACAGCAGCAGCCGAGCGGTGAGTACTGGCAGTCGGCGCACCAGCTCGAGCAGTACCTGCAGTTCTCCTACTGCATCAAGTGCGGGTGCTGCATGGCCGCGTGCCCGACATACGCCACCGATCCGCACTACGCCGGGCCGATGCCGCTCGGCCAGGCGCATCGATACAACTCGGACAGTCGTGACGGCGGGTTCGCGGCGCGGAAGGCCCTGCTGTCGGGCGAGCGCGGGCCATGGCGCTGCCATTTCGCGGGCGAGTGCTCCCGCGTGTGCCCGAAGGGCGTAGACCCGGCGCGGGCGATCCAGTTGATGAAGCGCCAGCTCGTGTTCGACTATCTGAAACTGTCGAAGCAGCCGTGCCCGGCGCCGATCGCCAAGCCGCCGGCGGGCCTCAAGCGCCGGGAAGGCATCCCCGAGGCGCCGCCGCGCACCATTACTTGAGGGCGAGGGTGAAGACCTCGCCCCGTTCGTCGTCCTTCAGTTGAACCGCGTCCGCCGCGATCCGGACCACCAGGAACCGCGCGAGGACGCGGTCCCCTTCCTTGGCGAAGATCAACTGCCCTGGAGTCGAGATCACCGCCGTCCTCACGGGGTTCCCGTCGCCGGTCTCTTCGGCGATGCCGGACAGCGTCATCTCGGGCCGCGACGCCGCCGCATCCGATTCCGTTCTGGAAGCCGCCAGCGCGCGGCCGCCTCGAACGGCGCCAACGGCTGACGGCTCCTGGAACCGGAACGGATTGCGTCGAACGGGCCCCTGCGGCCGTGGCCTCGCGAGGTACGCGCGCAGGGCCTGGGCGCGTTCGGAGAGCCCGCCGCCGGCGGGCTGATCGCGGGCCGCGCTCGGCGGGGTCGGTTGGGTGGCGCCGGCACGCGGCGCGCTCGCACCGGTGCCCATGACCAGCCAGGCCGCAGCCAGGAGGGCGACGAGCAAGACGAGTTCGGCCTGCTTCCGCGTCACCCCCCCATTCTACAGCGGGGCTCGGGTTCCCGGCCCGCCGACGTGTGCTATGATTCGCCGTGCACCCTGACCGGGACCGCATTCACATCAGTTCGCCCGCTGGCGCCCGCCACGTCGCCATCATTCCCGCGCGGTATCACTCCTCGCGTCTCCCGGGCAAACCTCTCGCCGATATCGACGGCCGCCCGATGATCGAGCACGTGTATCGCCGCGCGGCCGCCTCGTCGGCGGTGGACGCCGTCATCGTGGCGACCGACGACGAGCGCGTGCGCGACGCGGTCGAGTCGTTCGGCGGCGTCGCCGTGATGACGCGTGCCGATCACCGCAGCGGCAGCGATCGGCTGGCCGAGGTGGCCGCTTCGTTGTCCTGCGACCTCATCGTGAACGTGCAGGGCGACGAACCGCTGCTGGCGACCGAGATGATCGCCGAGGCGGTCGCCCCCCTGGCGGACGACCCTTCGATCCCGATGGGCACGTTGTGCCGGCTCATCGAGGACCGCGCCGAACTCGAGGACCCCCACGTGGTGAAGGTCGTCACCGACCGGCGCGGATTCGCTTTGTACTTCTCCCGCGCGGCGATACCGCACGCGAGGGACTCGGCGGAGGGGGCCGACCCGGTCCGGGCGTACAAGCACATCGGGCTCTACGTCTACCAGCGCCGCTTCCTTCTGGAATTCGCGAATCTCGACCCGACGCCGCTCGAGCGGGCCGAGTCGCTCGAACAGCTTCGCGCGCTCGAACACGGGTACCGGATCCGGACCGTGGAAACCAGATACGACTCGGTCGGTGTCGATACCCCGGCCGACCTCGAACGGGTCCGGCGCCTGGTGGCGCCGGGGCTCCACCACTGATCAGCTATGCAGAACAAGGACGGCCGGCCGATCAAGTTCATCTTCGTCACCGGCGGCGTGGTCTCGTCGCTGGGCAAGGGGCTCGCCGCCGCGTCGATCGGTGCGCTCCTCGAAGGTCACGGCTACCGGGTCACGCTCCAGAAATTCGACCCGTACATCAACGTGGACCCGGGGACCATGAGCCCTTACCAGCACGGGGAGGTCTACGTCACCGACGACGGGACCGAGACCGATCTGGACCTGGGCCACTACGAGCGGTTCACCAACACGGTGACGACCCGCGCGCACAACTGGACGACGGGCAAGATCTACCTGTCGGTCATCCAGAAGGAGCGGCGGGGCGACTACCTGGGCCGAACGGTGCAGGTGATCCCGCACATCACCAACGAGATCAAAGAGTGCCTGCGCGCGGCCGCCACGGACGTGGACGTCGTGCTCGTCGAGATCGGCGGGACGGTCGGCGACATCGAGAGCCAGCCGTTCCTCGAGGCCATCCGCCAGTTCCGCCAGGATATCGGCCGAGAGAACACGCTGTACATCCACCTGACGCTGGTGCCGTTCATCGGGACGGCCGGAGAGCTCAAGACCAAGCCGACGCAGCACAGCGTGCGGGACCTCCGGTCGATCGGGATCCAGCCCGACATCCTCCTCTGCCGCACCGACCGGTTCCTCCCGCAGGACATCAAGCGGAAGATCGCCCTGTTCTGCGACGTCAGCGATGAGGCGGTCATCACGGCCAAGGACGTCTCGTCGATCTACGAAGTCCCGCTGATGCTGGCTGCCGAGGGGGTGGACGCGATCATCCTGAAGTACCTGCACCTTCCGCAGACCACGGCCCACCTCGAGACCTGGCAGCACCTGGTGGATCGAATCCGGCACCCCAAAGACGAGATCACGATCCACGTCGTCGGCAAGTACGTCGAGTACGAGGACTCGTACAAGAGCCTGAACGAAGCGATGACGCACGGCGGGTTCCCGCATGGACTGAAGGTGAACTTCCGCTGGGTGGAAGCCGAGGCGCTCGAGGATGCCGAGGGCGCCGACCTCCTCGACGGCGCCGACGGCATCCTGGTGCCCGGCGGATTCGGCAACCGCGGAACGCGCGGGATGATGCGTGCCGCGGAGGTCGGGCGGGTCCGCGGGATTCCGTTCTTCGGCATCTGCTACGGCTTCCAGTGGGCGGTGGTGGAGTACGCCCGCGACGTCGCCGGGCTGCCCGAGGCCGACTCGACGGAGTGCAACGAGCACACCCCCGACAAGGTCATCTACAAACTGCGCGACCTGTTGGGGGTTGACGACCTTGGCGGCACAATGCGCCTGGGTCAGTATCCCTGCGAACTGGCACCCGGTTCGCTGGCTCGCGAGGTCTACGGCGCCGACACCATCTTCGAACGCCACCGGCATCGTTACGAGTTCAACCCGGCGTACGAACCGACCCTGGCGGCCAGCGGACTGCGGATTTCGGGCCGGTCGCCCGACGGCAAGTTCGTGGAAATCGCGGAGATCCCCGGGCATCCCTGGTTCATTGCCGTGCAGTTCCACCCCGAGTTCCAGTCGAAGCCGCTGCGTCCGCACCCGCTGTTCGCCGGGTTTGTCGGGGCGAGTTACCGGCACAAGCTCGCGCGGCTCCGCGCACGGGCCGAGGCCGGGACGACGGCATAGCGGCCCCTGACTGTATAATGTCCCGCGTGAACACTGTCGAGATTGGGTCCGTCCGCCTCGGCGGGGACCGTCCGTTCGTCCTGATCGCCGGTCCGTGCGTCATCGAGAGCGCGGCGCATGCGGCCGACATGGCCCGGGCCATCCGCGACATCGCCGCCGCACGCCACGTCCCCTTCATTTTCAAGGCGTCCTACGACAAGGCCAACCGGACTTCCATCGCGTCGTACCGGGGACCGGGCCTCGCCGAAGGCCTGCGGATCCTGAGGCGCATCAAGGCCGATGTCGGCGTGCCGATCCTCACCGACATTCACGAGGCGGCTCACGCGGACCCGGCCGCGGACGTGGCGGACGTCCTGCAGATCCCGGCGTTCCTCTGCCGGCAGACCGATCTGCTGCTCGCCGCCGCCGCCACCGGGCGCGCGGTCAACATCAAGAAGGGTCAGTTCCTCGCGCCTCGCGACCTGCGCCACGCGATCGCCAAGGTCACTGGAGCCGGCAACGAGCGGGTGATCGTCACCGAGCGGGGCACGTCGTTCGGATACAACAACCTCGTCGTGGACATGCGCGCGTTTCCGATCATGCGGGAACTCGGCTACCCGGTCGTCTTCGACGTGACCCATAGCCTCCAGTTGCCCGGTGGCGGCGGCGACGTCACGGCGGGCCTCGCGGAGTACATCGAACCGCTGGCGTCGGCCGGCGTGGCGGCCGGCGTGGACGGCGTCTTCCTCGAAGTGCACGACGACCCCCCGAAGGCGAAGAGCGACGCGCAGAACGCGCTTCGGCTCGACGCCCTCGACGAACTGCTCGTGCGCCTCGTGCGCATCGACGCGATCGTAAAGGAGCCGCGACAGCGGTTCACGGCCAACGGTCAGTGAGGTGCTCGTGGTTACTACGGATTCCATGAGCGATCTCGATCTGGCCCGGAAGGTGTTGCGCATCGAAGCCGACGCCATCACGGGTCTGATCGATCGTCTCGACGCTACGTTCACGTCCGCCGTCGGCCTCCTCGTCGGCTGCCGTGGCCGCGTCCTGCTCACGGGCATGGGCAAGTCGGGGATCATCGGCCGCAAGATCGCGGCGACCCTGTCGAGCACGGGCACGTCGGCGTTCTTCCTGCACCCGGCCGACGCCATCCACGGCGACCTCGGCGCGCTCCAGGCCGACGACGTGATCGTCGCCCTGTCCTACGGCGGGGAGACCGGCGAGATCCTGAGGCTGCTCGAGACCATCCGCCGCGTCGGCGCGAAGATGATCGCGTTGACCGGCTTCCCTTCCTCGACAATCGGCATGGCCGCAGACGTCACGCTCGACTGCCGCGTGGACGAAGAGGCCTGCCCGCTCAACCTGGCGCCGACCGCCAGCACGACGGCCGCCCTTGCGCTCGGCGATGCCCTCGCCATGGCCCTGCTGGTGCGCAAGGGGTTCAGGCAGGAGGACTTTGCGAACCTCCACCCGGGCGGGAAGCTGGGCAAGCGGCTGATGCGGCTCGAACAGCTGATGCACACCGGCGAGCAGCTCCCCGCCGTTCGCGAGGACACGGCAATGCGCGATGTCATCTACGAGATGTCCCGAAAGGGACTGGGGATGACGTGCGTCGTTGACGACCAGGCACGGCTGGCCGGGATCATCACGGATGGCGACCTCCGCCGCCACATGGCCAACACCCCGGTGCTCGAGCAGAATGCGGGCATGGTGATGACTCGGGGCCCGGTGACCGTTGCCCGGACGATGCTCGCGGTGGAGGCGTTGAACCTGATGGAACGCCGGAAAATCACGTCGCTCGTTGTCGTCGGTCCCGACCAGCGCGTGGAGGGCGTGGTCCATCTCCACGACCTGTGGCGGACCGAGCTGTTCTGATGCCCTGCGATCCCCTGGCCCTCGCCCGAAAGGCGGCCCGCATCCGGCTGCTGTTGTTCGACGTGGACGGCGTGCTGACGAACGGCCGGATTCTGCTCCACCCCGACGGCTCGGAGTCCAAGCAATTCAACATCCGCGACGGCACGGGCATCGTCTGGGCGCAGCGGGCCGGCATCGCCACCGGCCTGTTGTCGGCCCGTCGTTCGCCGGCAACCGCGGCGCGGGCGTCGCAGCTGGGCATCAGGATCGTCCGTCAGCAGGCTGGCGACAAGCTCCAGATGTACCGCGAACTCCTGGATGAGGAACACGTCGACGACGCGGCGGTGGCGTTCATGGGAGACGACGTGCTCGACCTGCCCGTGCTGTCGCGGGTGGGGTTTTCGGCCGCCCCGGCGGACGCCGTTCCCGACGTCCTCGCGCGCGTGGACTGGGTCAGCAACCGCGGCGGGGGCGACGGGGCTGCCCGGGAGCTGATCGAGGTGCTGCTCCGGGCGCAGGGCAAGTGGGACAGCCTTCTGCAGGGTTACCTCTCCGAGGACGCACGGTGATGGGCGGGTACAACACGCTGCTCGCCGGCCTTCTCGCCCTGCTCGCCGGCCTCACCATCGGCAAAGCCTGGGAGCGCTACAAGTTGCGCGACGGCCGTTGGTTCGATCGCCGGAGGGCCCGCGAGACGCCGCATTACATGCTTGGGCTGAACTTCCTGGTGTCGAACCAGCCCGACCTGGCGATCGAAGAGCTGACCAAGGCGGCGACCGTCGATTCCGACGCGCTCGAGATCGACCTGATTCTGGGCAACCTGTATCGAGAGAAGGGACAGGTCGGCAGGGCCATCCAGGTACACCAGGGCCTGCTCCAGCGGCCGAAGCTCAAGCGGTTGGAGCACGCCTACGCCCTGCTCTGCCTAGGGCTCGACTACAAGAGCGGAGGGTTCGTCGATCGGGCGGTCGAGGCCTTCAACGAAGTGCTCAGGCTCGACAGTGAGAACGAGTACGCGCTCGTCAACCTGGAGAAACTCCACGAGGAGCAGCACCAGTGGCGGGAGGCCTACGAGATCCGGCAGCAGCTGGCGCGGATCGGCGGCACGGCAAACGCGGCGCGCCACAGCGAGACGCTGGCCTACCTGGAGAACGAACTCGGCCTGGAGGCCCTCACGCAGAACGATCTGAAGACCGCCACAGCACGGTTCAGCGCCGCGATCGAGCTCGACGCCCGTACCGTCCCGGCATACCTTCACCTCGGTGACGTCCAACTCAAGCTGGGCCGCCCGGCGGACGCGGCGGCCACCTGGGAGCGCGGTGTGGCCATCGCTCCCGACCGCGCCTACCTGGCATTCGAGCGGCTCGAGTCGGTCTATGCCACGCTGGGCACCCCCGGACGTTTCCCGGCTCTCTGCCGCAAGCTGATCGCCTCGGCGCCGCAGGACTCGCGAGGCCGGGTGGCTTTGGCCAGCCACCTCACCGCGAACGGGGAGCCGGCCCAGGCGCTGGACCTCCTGTTCGAGGCGCTCGTCCACAATCCGCATGGGCTGTCGGTACACCAGGCCATCTGGCGCACGCTTCGTCGGCTCGATCTCGACGCGACGCTCGTCGATCGATACGTGGACCTCGCCGGAACCGCCGTGTTCTACCTCGACCCGCACCTGTGCACACACTGCCGGTACCGCAGCACCGAGCTGCTGTGGCACTGCCCGCATTGTCACGAGTGGAATTCGTTCGTCGAGGAACGGATGGCCGCCGCCAAGGACGCCGACGAGACGGATGGATAGGGAAGACGAACGGAGAACGCAGGCACTCCCCACGTTCTCCGTTCCACGTTCTCCGATGACGGGGCGCTTTTCCGCACCCGCGCCCGGCGTTACTGACCCTTCCCGAAAACCTTGATGGCGAAGATGATCGTCGGGATGAAAGCCAGGATCGCCGTCGCCAGGATGGGCTTGTGCATCGAGGCGCGCGACGGGGTTTCGCGCGGGTTGGCCAGCCGGCTCCGGCGCCAGCCGAATCCGCCGTAGATCAGCAGGCCGATCTCCAGCCAGATGATGAGCCGCAGCCACGTGTCCTTAGGCAGCCCCCACATCACGTAGAGGCAAGAGAGGGCGCCAGCGATGCCCACGACCCACGCGCCGGCGTTCCCACCAGGCACCTTGAACGGCCGCTCGATCTCCGGGCTGGCGACGCGCAAGAGCGGTACGCCGACGCACACCAGCACGAAGGCCAGCAACGTTCCGATCGAGACCAGCTCGCCGACCAGGCTCATGGGCATCACGCCGCCGCAGAAGGCCACGAAGCAGCCGGTCAGGGTCGTTGCGATATACGGGGTCCCGTGCTCTTTGTGAACCGCGCCGAACCACGGCAGCAGTCCGTCCTTGCTCATGGCGTAGAAGATGCGCGTCTGCCCCATCATCATGACGAGGATGACGGAGGTAAGGCCGGACAGCGCGCCGAGTTTGATCACGAACGTGAAGACCGTCTGGGCGACCGGCGACCAGCCGCGCAGGACGACGATCCTGTCGATGCCGACCGCAATCGGGTCGGGCACGCCCAGTTCCTTGTAGTTCACCACGCCCGTGAGCGTGATGGCCACCAGGATGTAGAGGATGGTGCAGATGACAAGCGAACCCAGGATTCCGATGGGCAGGTCACGCTTCGGGTTCTTGGCCTCCTGCGCCGTGGTGGACACCGCGTCGAATCCTATGTACGCGAAGAAGACGACGCCCGCGCCCGTGAGCACCCCGTTGAGGCCCCACCCGTAGGCGTTCACCTGGTTCCCGTTCAGCGTGATCATCTCCTTGGCGGGCACCAGGGCGGCCAGGCCGGTTGCGGCCTTGTTCACCAGCAGGTTGTCCCAGGAGATGAGGCTGATGCCCAGGGCAATGAACACCAGGACGATCGTCACCTTGATGATGACGATGAGGTTGTTGACGAACGCGCTCTCCCTCATCCCCCGATAGAGGATCGCCGCCACGAGGAGGCCGATGAACGATGCGGGTACGTTCCAGAGTCCAAAGGCCCTGGTCACGCCGTCGTTGAGCAGGACCTGCTCCCAGGGCCCCTTCGTGAAGCGCAGCATCGTGTCCGAGACAGGCAACCCGACCGTCTTGTGCATCAGGCTGAGGAAGTAGCCGGACCACGAGGCGCTGACCGTGACCGCCCCGAACGCGTACTCGAGGATCAGGTCCCAGCCGATGATCCAGGCGATGAACTCGCCCATCGTGGCGTAGCTGTAGGCGTAGGCAGAGCCGGCAACCGGGATCATCGACGCCATCTCGGCATAGCACAGGCCTGCGAACGCGCAGAGCACTCCGCCAATCATGAAGCTGTAGACGATGCCCGGGCCGGCGTAGTTGGCCGAGGCGGTTCCCGTGAGGGAGAAGATGCCCGCGCCGATGATCGCACCGATGCCGAGCATCGTGAGGTTGAACGCCGTCAGCGTGCGTTTGAGCTGGCCTCCCGCGTGGGTGCCGTGGACGGCTTCACCGGCGAGCGGATCGTTGGCGTCGGCTATGAGCTTCGCCAGGTCTTTCTTGATGAACAAACCTGCCATGTGATGCGCCTCCGAACCAGAACTGAAGACAAGGAGTTGCGATTCCCGGAGGGGCTCGCCGGGCACGACCCGGCACCGGCGCGCGTGCGTGACGGGCCATTATAGGCCGAAAGGTGCGGCGGGGCGCGCGACTTCGTCCATCTTCCTGCAGATTGCGTCCACCTGCCAGTTCGTGTCCTCGAGCGTGCCGCCCGTATCCACCACGTCCGAGGCTCGCCCGGTCTTGTCCGCAATCGGCCATTGGGCGGCCAGCCGGGCCAGGGCGGCCGGCTCGTTCAGGCCGTCGCGCCGCATGATGCGCCGGACCTGTTCTTCCGGGGAACAGGCCACGACGATCACGCGGTCGAATTCGTGGTCCCGACGCGATTCGTACAGAAGGGGGATATCGGCCAGGACCCAGCGCGCGCCGGCCTGCGCCTGGGATGACGACCACTCGGCGATCCGGTCGTAGACCCGGGGGTGGACGATCGCCTCGAGATCGCGACGCGCGGATGCGTCCTGGAAAACCACGACGCCGAGGGCCCGGCGGTCCACGCGGCCGTCCTCGAGCACCATGCCGGCACCGAATCGGCGTGCGACCTCCGCGGTGACGTCCGAACCCGGGGCGAAGAGTTCGTGGACAATCGAGTCCGCGTCCACGGTCGGCACACCCCGGGCCGCGACCCGCGCGCGGACATAGCTCTTCCCGGTGGCGATGCCGCCCGTCAGCGCGACCCTGAGCATCTGGCCTCTGCCGCTTTCAGCGTGTTCGCCAGCAACATGGCGATGGTCAGCGGGCCGACGCCTCCCGGCACCGGCGTCAAGGCGCCCGCGACCTCGGCCACGTCAGGATGCACGTCCCCGACGACCAGCGACCCGCGACGCTCGAAGTCGGCCCGGCGCCGGCTGCCTGCGGGATACAGCCGGTTCACCAGCGCGGCGTCGCTCACGCGGTTGATCCCGACGTCGATGACCGTGGCCCCGGGTTTGACGAACTGCGGCGTCACGAAGGCCGGCCGGCCGATGGCCGCCACCAGGATGTCCGCCGACGCGCAGATCGCCGGAAGGTCGCGCGTCCGCGAATGGCACACCGTGACCGTGGCGTTGCCGTGCATCAACAGCAGCGCGATCGGCTTCCCGACGATGTCGCTTCGCCCGACGACCACTGCCCGCGCGCCATCTACCTCCACACCCGATCGCCGGAGCAGTTCCATGACGCCGAGCGGTGTGCAAGCCACCAGGTAAGGCCGCTTCTGCACCAGTCGGCCGACGTTGTCCGGGTGGAAGCCGTCCACGTCTTTCACGGGGTCCACCGCGTCGAAGACCGCCTGCTCGGCCTCGCGCCCGAGCGCATCCGGCAGCGGTGACTGGACGAGAATCCCGTCGTGATCGGGGCTGGCGTTCAGCGCCGCGACGAGGGCGAGCACGTCGTCGAGCGACGCGGTCGCGGGAAGGCGGTAGAGGTCGGCCCGAAGCCCGGACTCCCCTGCCGACTTGAGCTTGTTGCGGACGTAGATTTCCGAACCGGGGTCCCCCCCGACGAGGACGATGCCGAGACCCGGGGGGCGCCGTTGGGCCGAGGTGAAGGCGGCGACCCGCCCCTGGAGTTCGAGCCGTATCTCCGTGGCGGTCGCGGCGCCGTCGAGCACGCGAGCGGTCATGCCCATCATTCTGCAGGCTCGGGCCGCGGAAGACAACCGTGGAAGAAGCTACTGCGCGGCGGCCTCGAGGTCCTTCAGCTGCTCAGGTCGGCCGAGCACGACCAGCTGATCCCCGGCGCGCATGACGGCGTCGGGGGCGGGATTGAACTCCATGTTCCCCGCCTCCCGCCGGATGCCGACGACAATGACGCCGAACCGCTGCCGCAGGTTTCCCTCGATGATCGATCGATTGGCAAGGCCCGACGCCGGGGCGATAGCCACTTGCTCCATGGCGAGCTCGAGGTTCTCGGAGCTGGTCGCCAGCTCGACGAAGTCCACGACGGCCGGCCGCAGGGCGGTCTGGGCCATCTGGACGGCGCCGATCTGATACGGAGACACCACCCGGTTGGCGCCGGCCCGCAGCATCTTGCGGCTGGCATCCTCGGAGTCGGCGCGGGCGATGACGAAGAGGTCCGGGCGGAGGCCGCGCGCAGTGAGGATCGTGTAGACGTTCTCGGCATCGCTGCCGAGCGCGGCGATCAGACCGCGTGCCGAGTCGATTCGCAGCCGCTGGAGGATGTCCTCGCGGCTGGCGTCCGCCTCCACCGCGAGGTCGCCGCGGTCGAGCACCGCCTGCACGGCCCCCGCGTCGTGGTCGATGACGACGAAGGGGACCTTCTGCCGCCTGAACTCCTCGGCGATGATGAGGCCGATCCGGCCGGCGCCGCAGAGGATGAAGTGGTCGGTGAGTCGATCGATCATACGCGCCCGTCGCCTCTCCTGGATGCGGGGATGCAAGCGGGATTCGATGACGCCGGCGGCCACGAGGGTGAACGCATAGAACGCGGTGCCGACGCCGAAGATGAGGAGGGCGGACGTGAAGACCTGCCCCGCCCGCGAGAGGTCGTGCACCTCGCGGTAGCCCACCGTCGTGACGCTGATGACCGTCATGTAGAACGCGTCCCACGCGCTCCACCCTTCGATCACGATGTACCCGACGGTGCCCGCGGCGATGACGACCGTCAGCAGGGCGACGGCCAGCTGGAGCTGCCGGCCCCTCAGGTCGCGGGCGCCTATGATGCTCATCGTCGTCGGACCCGTGGCTGCGTGGCCGGGAGACTCCCGCTACACGGCTTCCGCGAGTGTCCGTGCCGCCGGAGGCGCCGTCATGAACCGATCCATGAACGCGGTGTTCAGCCGCCCGTTGACGAAGTCGGCCTCGGCGAGGATCTTCAGGTGGAGCGGGACGTTCGTCTTGATCCCCTCGATCACCGTCATCTCGAGCGTGCGCCGCATCCGCGCGATGGCCTCCTGCCGGTCGCGCCCGTGGACCATCACCTTCGCGATCATCGAGTCGTAGTACGGGGAGATCAGGCAATCGGAGTGCGCCGCCGTATCCACGCGGACCCCGGGGCCGCCGGGCAGGGCGAACACGCGGATCGTGCCGGGCGACGGCGCGAAGGTGTCCGGGTCCTCGGCGTTGATCCGGCATTCCATCGCGTGCCCCGTGAACGTCACCTCGCCCTGCCGGAACGAGAGCCGCTCGCCGGCGGCCACCCGGATCTGCTCCTTCACGATGTCCACGCCCGTCACCAGCTCGGTCACGCCGTGTTCCACCTGCAGCCGGGTGTTGACCTCCATGAAGTAGAACTTGCCGTGCGGATCGAGGAGGAACTCGAACGTCCCCGCGTTCGCGTACTGCACGGCACGGGCGGCGTCAACGACGATGCCGCCCATCTTCCGCCGCAGCTTGTCGGTCAGCGCGGGAGATGGCGACTCTTCGATCAACTTCTGGTGGCGCCGCTGGATCGAGCACTCGCGCTCGCCCAGGTGCACCACCGTCCCGTGGTGGTCTCCAAGGATCTGGAACTCGACGTGGCGGGGCGACTCCAGATACTTCTCGATGTAGACGTCCTTCACGCCAAACGCGGCTTCCGCCTCCCGCTGGGCGGTCCTGAACGCCTGGCTGAAATCGGCCGGCGTGGTCGCCACGCGCATGCCGCGGCCGCCGCCGCCGGCCGTGGCCTTGATGAGGACCGGGTAGCCGATCTCCTTGGCGATCTTGATCGCCTTCTCCTCGCTCTCGACGATGCCCTCGCTGCCCGGCAGCACGGGGACACCGGCCTTCTTCATCACCCGGCGCGCCCGGGCCTTGTCGCCCATCAGCCTGATGACACGCGGGTCGGGGCCGATGAACTTGATGTGGCAGGCCTCGCAGACCTCGGCCAGGTAGGCGCTCTCCGACAGGAACCCGTAGCCGGGATGGATTGCGTCGGCCCCGGTGATCTCGGCCGCGCTGATGACCGCCGGCACGCTCAGGTAGCTCTGGGCGGCGCGCGGGGGGCCGATGCAGACATCCTCGTCGGCGAAGTGGACGTGCAGCGAGTGCTCGTCGGCCTCGGAGTAGACGGCCACCGTCTTGATGCCCAGTTCGCGGCAGGCATGGATGACGCGGAGCGCGATCTCCCCGCGGTTGGCGATCAGGATCTTCTTGAACACGAAATGCCGCCCCCTAGCGCTTGATGGCGAAGAGCCGTTCGCCGAACTGCACGGGCAGGCCGTTCTCCACGAACACTTTGACGACGGTGCCCTCGTACTCGGAGTCGATGTTGTTCATCATCTTCATGGCCTCGATGATGCACAGCGTCTGGCCCTTCTTCACGCGGTCGCCCGGCTGCACGAACGGCGGCGCGTTCGGATCGGGCGCCCGGTAGAACGTGCCGACGATCGGCGACTTCACGATGGCCAGTTCCATGTCCACGTCGAGGTCGGGAGCCGGGTCGGCCGCCCTGCCAGCCGCGGGCGCAGCCTGGGGCGGGGCGGGGGGGGGCAGCACGCCGCCGGCCGACGGGGGCGCCTGTTGGACGATCACCTGGCCGCCCTTCCTGATCCGGATCTTGAAGCCGTCGCCCTCGAGTTCGAGTTCGCTCAACTCGTGATCCCGCGCAAGATCCAGGATCTGCCTGAGTTCGTCCACGTTGATCATCGACTCTCCACGTCGTCTTTCGGCCACCATTCCGTCCGCCAGCGGGGCGCGGGTCGCACGGATGAGGCTCGGGCGCGACCTGAGCCTGATATCCTATCAAAAGCAGGCTGGAAAAATCCCGCTCCATCTGGTCGCCCCGCCAGGGGGCGGTCGCGGGAAAGCCCCCCACACCCCGCGAACCAGGCCTCTCGGTCCGGGGCTCGAGACACCTAAGTCGCACGGTCAAAGGATGTTATCGCTGATGTTCCCTGTCCGCGAGGATGGCGTCGAGCCAACGTTCGAGGGCCTCGACCTGTGCGGACGCCCGGGGAGCCGGTGTGGGCGCTTCTGAATCGTCGAGCGGGTCCGGAGCGACGGCGGACGGCATCGGCTCGGGCGGGAATTCTTCGGCGACGGAGAGCCTCGGGGAGTCGTCCTCGGGGGGCGTCGGCGCGGCGTCGGAGAGGGTGTATGCACCCTCAGCCGGAGCGGCTTGCGCCACCTCGCCCGGGGACGGCGCCGTCCGGTCGTTGTGCGCCAGGAACTCGCCCACGGCTTCCTCGAAAGAGAGGCCGTCGGGAACCGCCGGCGCGGGGCGGGTCGGCGCCAGTTCACGGGTGATCTGGCCGACGAGATGCTCGAGCTCCGGGTCGTGCGGGGCGAACTCCAGCGCGTGGTGGTAGAGCGCCAGCGCTTCCTGCAGCTGGCCCCGACGGTGGAGGATCTCGGCCAGGCCCTTGATGGCCGCCAGGTTCTCCGGCGCGGCCGCGAGCACGCGCTTCAACTCCTCCTGCGCCGATTGCAGGTCGCCGGTCTCGATGAGCGCGCGGCCGAGTGTGACGTGCGCCGAGAGATAGCCGGGGTGGTGAGCGAGGCCGGTCCGGCACGTGTCGATCGCTTCCTCGAAGCGTCCCGCACGCCGGTACTCCTCGGCCAGTTGCGCGAAGGCTATCGACGCCTCGTCCTTCTGGACGCGGCGTCGAAGCTCTTCGATGCGTGGGTTCTCAGCCACGGGGTTCGCTCACTTGACAGTGATAGTCTTCGTCACGGTGCCGGCGAGACTGGGAGTGCTGCTGTCGTGGACCCTCAGGGTGACCGAGTGGGGCCCGCTACTGCCGAAGCCTCCAATCAAGGTAATGGTCGGTGTCACCAGGTTCGTGACTTCGAACACCCCGTCGCCGTTGAAATCCCAGTCGTAGGACACGATCGTGGCTGGCGGCACGGCCCACGAGGAGGTCGCATCGAAGTCCACGTTGTCCCCCACGTTCGGCGACACCGGAGTCCACGTGAAGTTCGCGGTCGGCCCCGCCCCGACAGTAACCTGCTTCGTCGTCCAGGCCGTCTGCCCCTTGTTGTCCGTGATCGTCAGCCGCACGTAGTAGGTCCCGGCGGTCGCGAACGCGTGCTGGATCGCGACGCCGTTGCCGGTCGAGCCGTCACCGAAGTCCCACACATAGCTGGCCACTCCGACCGGGCTGCTCGAGCCGGAGCCGTTGAAGACGGCCGGCACGCCGACGCCCGTGGACGCGGGCAAAACGGTGAACGCCGCCGCCGGACCCGATCCGGGCGGATAGACCGCGCCGTACGGCATCAGTCGGATATCCACCGAGCGTGGCGTCGCGCCGGCGTAGTTGCTTCCGACAGGCGTCCCGACCACCGTGACCACGGTCGTCACGTTGCTGGCCGAATCACCGGGCGGGGCCGGAGCCGTGTAGACGGCGGAAGCGAGGCCGTCGCTCCCGGTGACCACGTTCTTCGACGACAGGGTCCCGTAGTCCACGGTCTGCCCACCCCGTGTGATCTCGAGGCGGATGGGAAGGCTCGTCACCGCCCTGCCGCTGACGTCTCGCGCGGTGACGATCACCAGGGCCTGGGAGGTGCCGTCCTGCGTGATGGTGTCGGGCGTCGCCGCCAACGACAGCGACAGCGAGAGTTCGGAAGGTCCCGACAGCGACGGCGCCGGGGTGTCCTTGACCGAGCAGGCGGCCGCAAGTGCGACCGTCAGCAGAAGTGCCACCGTGCGAAATACTCTCACCATATGCTCTGCCCCAGCCGGTCGCTCGAAGAGCCCGGCCTGCGTCCGACGTTCTCGGTTCACAACCGTCCCCGACTGACTTCCTAGGTGCTGGAGTCCGCCCAGTCGGCGAAAGTCACGGTGATCGAACCGACCACCGACACGGCATTGCCTGCCTGGTCGTAGCCGTAGAACGTGACGTTCGCCACCATCGTGATCGCCTTCGCGCCCCCGCCGCCGACGAGGGCCTTCAGCGGGGCCTCCAGCTTGGCCTGCGCGCGAACCAGGACGAAAACCAGGTCCGACGCTGAGGTCGAGATGGTTCCAGTCACCGCCCCGTCGAACGCGTACGGTATGTCCACACCCTGCGCCGCCCGGCCGTCGCTGCGGACGTAGTCCACGTGGTAGCGGTTGACCGTAATCAGGTTCGTCGGGCTCGGGTCGGTCCCCGTCGCCAGGCTCACGTCCTTCATGGCGATATGCAACGAGACCTTGCCGAGGTCCTCGTAAACGGTGCCACCGGTGAGGACGTCGGACTGGAGGACGTTGCTGAACGATCCCGTCGAGGCGCCCGGGGCCGCCGTCAGCTGGTCGATCACCAGGTAGGACGACCCCCGCCCCTGCAGCACCTTGTCGCCGCAGGCCGACGTGAGCAGGAGCGCCGACAGCGCGACAATCACGGCCACCCGTCGCTGTGCAAAGTTCGAAAGAGACCTTGTCACCTTCCGCCTCCTGCCCTACTTGAATCTCATCACGCGTGGCGTGATGAATATCAGCAGCTCATCGTCCTGGTCTTTGATCGAGTCGCTCTTGAACAACCAGCGCAGGATCGGCACGGTCCCGAGGCCGGGCGTCCGGCTCTCGGAGCGGTTCTGCTGCGTGGAGTAGATCCCGCCGATGACCGTGGTCGCGCCGTTCTGCACGAGCACCCTGGTCTGCGCCCGCTGGGTGTTGATCGCGATGTTGCCGTTGGCCTGCACGTCGCCCGGAGAGCCGTTGTCGACGTCCACTTCGAGCAGGACCGTGTCGGTCGGCGTGATCCGCGGCGTGACCTCGAGGGTCAGCGCCGCGGTCTTGAATTGCACCGTCGGCATCGGCTGCTGCACCACCACACCGCCGCCGCCGGCCGGCGGCGGGGCGATGGTGGTCGTGTACGGGATCTCCTGGCCGCGGGTGATGCGCGCCTTGACGTTGTTCTGCGTGACGATCCGCGGCTGCAGGAGCACCTTGATCCGGCCGTCACGCTCGAGCGCCGACAGCTCGGCGTTGAGGTTGAACGACCCGTTGATGCTGCCGAGGATCAGCTTGCCCACGTTCGGCGACGGCTGCGTCGTCGCGGCCTGGTTGACCGTCCCGCTGGCGATCACGCTGTTCGGGAAGGCCGCCCCCGTGGTGTTGCCCAGCTCCGGCACCGCCTGCCCGAGGAAGCCCCACTTGATGCCGAGCTCGCGCGCGAACGTCTTCGAGGTCGACACGATCCGCGCCTCGATCTCGACCTGCCCCTCCGGCTGGTCCAGCGACGTGAGCAGCGCTTCCGCCTTGGCGAGATAGGGCGCCAGGTCGTTGATGACGATCGTGTTCGTCCGCTTGTCCACCGCCGTGGTGCCGCGGTTGGACAGCGCGTTGCCTTTGAGCAGCGGCTCGAGGTCGAGGGCCTGGGCGTAGCTGAGGGTCTTGGTCATCACCTTCAGTTCGCCCGACAGCGCCTGCTCGTCGCTGAGCTTGCGGCGCGCCCCTTCCTCCTCCGCCAGGATGTGCAGCGGTGCCACGCGGACGATCGTGCCGTCCACGACGTAGCCCAGCTTGTTGGAGCGAAGGATGTTGTCGAGGGCCTGGTCCCACGGCACGTCGCGGAGCGTGACGTCCACGTTCCCCTGGACCGCCGGGTCGATCACGAGGTTGAGGCCGCTGATCTCCGAGAAGGTGCGGAGGACCGACCTGAGGTCGGCGCCCTGGAAGTCGAGGCTCACGGCGTGTCCTGTGTAGGTACGGCCGGGGGCGCCTGTCACCTGCTGGGGCGACTGGGAGACCGTGGCAGCCGCGGTCTGGGCCTTCGGCGGCGCCTGCGCGGCCGGCGCCTGCGGCATCGGCGCCGACGGCGGGTCGGTCGGCCTCTTGGCCGTCTCGTCCGCGGGCGACAGCGTCGCCACCGCCGCGGCCGCCGCCGGAGACACATCGGACGGAGCGGTTCCCTCGGCGAACGTCACCTTCAAATCGTTGCCGGCAGACAGAACGGCGTGAGGCACGGGGCGCGCGAGGTCGAACACCACTCGCGTGACCTGCGGCTTCGCGCTGGAGGAGGTGACCCTCACCCGTTCGACCGAGCCCTTGCCGACCGGCACCTCCGCCGGAACGGCGGGAGTGACTCCGGCGAACTCCAACGTCAGCCGGTAGGGCGCCGTCGAGGTCAACTGGGTAGAGGTGGCGACGAGCGAGCCGTTCCCGGCGAGCGTGACCTCGATGCCGCGCGCGCCCGCGTTGGTTCGGACCGCCTCGAGGCGCGTCGCCCCGCCCCCCCCGCTCTTGACCGGCGTTGCCGCCGACTTGAGCACCGTGGTCGGCGCCCCCACGAGCCGCACCGCGGCCGGCGCGTCGTCGTCGGGCACGACGTCCACCTGGATCACGTTGCGGTCGCTGTGGACCTGGTGCTGGGCGGGCCCCGCCAGCAGCACGCGGATCCGGGCCACGGCCGCGCCGTCCGACGCCCGGGCATCCTCGAACGTCACCGCGGCTACCGGTCCGACCGGCGACGTCGTCACGCGGTTGGAAACGCCCGCAGTTGTCACGTTGCGGAGGTCCACGATGACGGTCAGCGGATCGGGCCGGGCGGTCACGTACGCGACCGGCTCAGAGGCTTCAATGAGCACCGACGCGCCCCGGACACCCACCTTGGCGGAGATGGTGCTGAGACGTGCCATGCGCGGCGCGGGGTCGACAGCCGCGTATCCGGCGATCACCATGCTGGCCGCCAGGGCCACTGCCAGCCCCGCCCAGGCGCCGGGACTGCTCCCGGCCGTCGGGTGTGCGCGCTCCCGTTCCGCCCTTCCCCGGAAAGTCCAGTTGTGACGCATCTACTTGACCTCTTCGACCGCCCGCAACGTCTTGCGGATCTCCCGTTGTTTGGTGAGCGACAGCGGGTCGTTCACCTCTTGGAGGATGAGTATGCTGTCGGCGGTGATCGCCTTCACCACGCCATCCGCAAACCGATCGTTGGGGTGCACGATGAAGGGCCGCTTGCCGTCGGGCCCCTGCACGATCGCGAGGAACGTTCCCCGGCTCTGCAGGATCCCCTTGAGCACCGCGTCGCCAGCCAGTAGCCCGGCCAACCCCTCGGCCTTGCGCTGGCTGCGCAGATCCGACCCCCTGTTCAACAAGCTCACGAACGGATCGCGCCGGCCTTCAGCGCGGTAACTGTATCCGTCCTGCGCCGCCACGGTTGCCGGCGCGGGTTTCGATCCCGCCGGGGCGGGACGCGCGGCCGCCGCCGGCGACGGCGTCGTCGGCTTGGCGGCGGGCGCCTGCGCCGCCGGTTTCACGGGCGCGGCCTTCGCCGCCGCCTTGGCGCCCTGGTCGGCGCTCTTCTGTTGGGCAGCCGGCTGCGCCGAAGCCAGCAGCGGCACGGCGAGCGCCGTCAGGATGACGGTCAGCCGGGTCGTGAAATGACGTGTCATTTGGGCGCGCCTCCGGCGGGGGCCGCCCCGGCCCTCGTCCGTCCCGCTGCTGCCGCGGGTTTCTTGTTCTCGCTGAGCACGAACGTCGTCGCCACGCATTCGGCCGTGATCGTCGAGTTCGGTTCCTGTTTGTCCTTGCCCTTGATGTCGATCCCGCTGATGTGGATGATGCGCGGGAACTTGCTCACGCGGTCGAAGAAGATCGCCAGGTTGTGATAGGCGCCGTCCAGCTTCAGGCTGATCGGCCACTCGGCGTGCAGCTGCTTGGCGACCGGCGTCACCGACGGCTTGAAGGTGAGAATCGTCAGGTTCGACTGCACCGCCAGCGTCTGCAGGCGCCGGAGCAGGTCGCCCATGTCCTTTTCTTCCGGCAGGACATTCTTGAGCGTCTCGAGGCGCATCTCGAGATCGGCCACCTCGGCACGGAACTGCGGGAGCCGCTGAGCGATCGCCTGGCTCTTGCGAATGTCGATCTGGAGGGCGTCGAGCTTCCGCTGGCGCTGCGTCATCTCCTCCTGCATCGGCGTGACATACAGGTAGAAGAACGCGGCAAGGCCGGCGACGGACAGCCCGAGGAAGGCCCCTACTTGTCCGTACCACGGCAGCTTGGTGAGTGTTCCAGCCACGTCTCGCCTCTCTATCGGAGCCACGGTCGTCCCGCTTCACTGGTGCCGCTGCGGGCCCGCTCCGCCTGATCCTGACTGCCCGACGATCGCTACGTGCCGGGCGTGACGAACGTCGCCTTGATCGAGAACCGCGTCAACGCACCGCCGGGGATCGGCTGCACCGTATCCACCTGGCTGTCGAGAATCTCCACCGGCTTGAAGTAGCCGCCGAGCTTGAGGTTGTCGACGAAATCGGACAGCGCCGTCAGCGACATGCAGCGGCCGGTGATCGTGAGATCGGCCCCCTGCTGCTTGACCTCGCTGAGCCACAGCATGTCCGGCAGGCTGCGGCTGATCTCGTCGAGCATGCGCACCGGACCTTCGCGGCCCTTGCGCAACTCTTCGATCAGGCCGACGCGCTCCTGCAGCTGGGCGCGGCGCGCATCGTTCGCCTGCACCTGCTGGATCAGCGTCCGCAGCCTGGCGGTCTCCTTCTGGCTGGTGACGATGTCCTCTTCGATGCGGTCGGTCTGGAGCTTGAGCGACCAGTACCACCAGCCGATCCCCAGGCCGGTGAGGACCAGGATGAGGCTGCACGCGAGCGTGACCTTCTGCTGCGTGGCCTGGAACCGGAGGCCGCCCCCAGAGGGACGCCGCTTGGCGCGTTCGCGTTCGACGGCAAGGAGGTTGATTCGAATCATCGATCGCCCGCCCGTCTGAGCGCGAGACCCACGGCGACCGCCGAGGTCGGAGCCACGTCCTCCATGCGCTCGATCCCGAATTTCTTCGCGTCGATCTGGATCTTCCTGAACGGGTCGAACAGCTCGACCGGCGTGCCAAAGCGCTGGCCGAGGCGCTCGACGAACCCATCGACCCGCGAGGTGCCGCCGCTGACCAGCACGCGGTCGATGCGATCGGACGCCGCCGTCGCCTTGAAGAAATCGAACGTCTTCTGGATTTCAAGCAGCAGGTTCTCGGTCACCGTCCGCAGAATCGGGGCGACATCACCCGGCTCGATCCCATCCACCGGCTCGCCCTTCTTCACGCGCTCCGCGCTGTCGAACGGCAGCCCCAGTTCCTTCTGGATGGCCTCGGTGAAGACGTTGCCACCCATCGAAATGTCGCGCGTGAACAGCGACTGCTCGCCGGACACGATGTTGATGTTCACGCCGCTGGCGCCGGCATTGAGGAGCGCCACGACGGCTCCAGGCTCGATATCGTAATTCGCCTCGTAGGCGTTCTGAACGGCAAACGCATCGACGTCCACCACGATCGGCGTCCGGCCCGTCTTCTTGATGACGTCGGTGTAGTCGGTGATCTTGTCCTTCTTGGCCGCCACCAGCAGGACTTCCATGCTCCCCTTCCCCTCGCCCGACTTGGTGGAGAGGATTTGGTAGTCCAGGTTGACGTCCTGGATGTCGAAGGGGATGTACTGTTCCGCTTCCCAGCGGATGGACTCGGACAGTTCGGCCTCGGTCATCATCGGCAGGTTGATCTTCTTGACGATGACGGAATTGCCGGAGAGCGAGGCGACGATGTCGCGGGTCTTGATGCGGCTGGCGTCCAACAGGCGCACGATCGCGTCGGCCACGGTCGCGGCGTCGATGATGGCGCCATCCACGATCGTGTCGCCGGGAACCGGTTCGGACCCGAAGCCGACCACTTTGAAGGAGCGGCCGGAGGGCCGGAGTTCCACGACCTTGACGGCGCTCGACCCGATGTCGAGCCCTACGACAGGCTTGGTTCTGCGAAACACGCCATGTCCTCTTCTGCGAATTCAGGAGGTCGTCCGAGAACGAGCACCCCATCCGTAGCGCAAGCCCAGTGCCAATGCGATCTTCGGCAGGATCTCGCTCAATTCACCGGGAATCGTTGCGAAAACCGCGATCCCTGTCGGCCTCCCACCTGGCGCCTCCTGCTGTGCTGTGGGCTGCCGATTACGATTCCGTTACCCCACCAACCCGTTTCGCACCTTTGTTATCGGTCGCCGTCCCACCCGAGCATAGGGCGTGGCAGGCTCATCCGCTCGTCGCGGGCACGCATACTTTACACCGGTCGCGGGCCGCTGTCTCATAATTAGTCATCCACGGTCGTTGCATACTGTGAACCGTCTGCGGCCTTCTGTCTACTGTTCGGTTGCAGACGGCCAACTTTCCGTGCATTCCGGCGCCCTGCTCCTCCGGGTGGGTTGACACGGGCGCCGAAGGTGGGTATGATTTGGGTTTGCCGTCGTTTCAGAAACACCCACAGGGAACGGTGCGATGCGTACGTTTACGCCGAGTGCGGACAAGATCGAGAGACAGTGGCACGTGATCGATGCCGGGGGCGCGGTCCTCGGGAGGATCGCGACCATCGCGGCGAAGCTGCTCCAGGGCAAACACAAGGCCATCTACACGCCCTTCCTGGATACCGGCGACCACGTGATCGTGACCAACGCCGCAAAGGTGAAGCTGACCGGCCGAAAAGAGGAGCAGAAGCTCTATCGGTACCATAGCGGGTACGAGGGCGGGCTGCGCGAAGAACGGGCGAAAGACGTCCGTGAGAAGAAGCCGGTGCGGCTTGTCGAAGAGGCGATCCGGGGCATGCTGCCGAAGTCGAAGCTCGGCGATGCCATGTATCGCAAGCTGAAGGTCTACCGCGGGGCGGACCATCCGCACACCGCACAGAAACCAACCCAGTTCAAGGTAGCTTAACGTGGCAGTTATCCAGTACTACAGCACCGGCCGCCGCAAGACCTCGGCCGCGCGCGTGTTCCTGCGGCCCGGCCAGGGCGGCATCAGCGTCAACCGCCGGCCGTTCGAGAATTACTTCCCCACCGCGTCGCTGCGCGTGCAGGTCCGCCGGCCCCTGCTGCTCACCGAGACCGCCGACAAGTTCGACGTGCTGGCGACCGTGGTCGGCGGCGGCGTGGCCGGTCAGGCCGGGGCGATCCGCCTGGGCATCGCGCGCGCGCTGTGCGAGTACAACGCGGAGCTGCGCGGACGGTTGAAGAAGGAAGGGCTCCTGACGCGCGACGCGCGCGCCAAGGAACGCAAGAAGTACGGCATGGCTGGCGCACGCAAGCGCTTCCAGTTCAGCAAACGTTAACTGTTTCCTATTTGAACGCACGTGGAGGGAGCTTGGCCGGGATCGCGATGAAGGAGCTGCTGGAGGCGGGGGTTCACTTCGGCCACCAGACCAGACGCTGGAATCCGAAGATGAAGGAATTCATCTTCGGCGAACGGAACGGCATCTATATCATCGACCTCGGGAAGACGGCGAAGCTGTTCCGGGAGGCCGAAGAGTTCGTGACCCGTCTTGCGTCCGACGGCGGCACGGTCCTGTTCGTCGGCACCAAGCGGCAGGCACAGGACGCCATTGCAGAAGAAGCGCAGCGCAGCGGCATGTACTTCGTGAACCAGCGCTGGCTGGGCGGCCTGTTGACCAACTTCTCCACGATCCAGCGCAGCCTCGGGCGGCTGCGCGAGCTCGAGGCGATGGCCACGGACGGGCGTTACGAAACGCTGTCGAAGAAGGAGATCGCGCGGATCGAGAAGGAGAAGCGCAAGCTCCAGAAGAACCTCGACGGCATCCGCCAGATGGCCAAACTCCCGGACGCGGTCTTCGTGGTGGACACCCACAAGGAGAAGATCGCCGTCGACGAGGCCCGGAAGCTGAAGATCCCTGTGATCGGCGTGGTTGACACCAACTGCGACCCCGACGAAGTGGACTTCGCCATCCCGGGAAACGACGACGCGCTGCGCGCCATCCGCCTGTTCGCCTCGCGGCTGGCCGACGCCATCGTCAGCGGGCGCGGGCTGCGCGAGGCGGTCCATGCCGAAGCGAACGCCGACGCCGATGGGGCCGCCGACGCTCAGCGCGGCATGCGGAACGTCCGGCGGCCGCGGCCCGAGCGCGCGCCGACTCCGGCCTCGGTCTAGGGGACGGTTTCGAGGGATTCACCGCGTAGGGGTCGGGTCGGGAGCCCGCCCCTACCATTTTTTTGTACGGAGCAGAACGCCATGGCAATTACGGCAGAACAGGTCAAGGTCCTGCGCGACCGCACCGGCGCCGGGATGATGGAATGCAAGGCCGCGCTCACCGAGACGAACGGCAATACCGAGGAGGCGATCACGGTGCTCCGGAAGCGCGGCCTGGCCAAGGCCGCGACGCGGTCGGGCCGCGCCACCAAGCAGGGTGCGATCGGCACGTACATCCACATGCCGATCACCGAGGGTTCGGGCCCGTTCGGCTTCGCGAAGCTCGGCGTGCTCGTCGAGGTCAACTGCGAATCCGACTTCGTCGCCAAGACCGAGGACTTCAAGACCCTCGTGAAGGAACTGGCGATGCAGGTGGCCGCCGCGGACCCGAAGTACGTCAGCCGCGACCAGGTGCCCGCCGGGGACGTCGAGAGGGAGAAGGAGATCTTCCGGGCCCAGCTGGCCGAACACAAGAAGCCGGCCAATGTGATCGAGAAGATCATCGAAGGCAAGCTGGACAGCTTCTACGAGCGCGTGTGCCTGATGGACCAGGTCTCGGTGCGGGACGGCTCCATCAAGGTGGCGCAGATGATCGCGTCGGCCGTCGCCAAGACCGGCGAGAACATGGCCGTGTCGCGGTTCGCCCGGTTCAAGCTCGGGGACGCCGGGGAATAGGAATTGAGAACTCGGAATTGAGAATCCAGGCGGCAGACGGCTGAATGCAGAATGGGAGGGTGGAGCCCCCGTTCTGCATTTTTCTTTTCCGGTCGCGGCGCGCACGGCTCGATTCTCAAATCCCGATTCTCAATTCTCCATTCTCGTTTTTCGTTTCCCGCCCGCCTTCGTTCTATAATCCCTTCCTGTATGCCATCCGAGTGCGCCACGCCTGCCTACCGCCGAATCCTGCTCAAATTATCCGGCGAAGCGCTGATGGGCGAGCACGCCTTCGGGATTGACCCGGCTGTCGCGGCCAAGATTGCCAGGGATGTCGCCGAGGTGCAGGGGCTCGGCGTGGAGATCGCGATCGTGATCGGCGGAGGCAATATCTTCCGCGGCGTCGCCGCCAGCGCCCGCGGGATGGACCGGGCCACCGCCGACTACATGGGCATGCTCGCCACCTGCATCAATGCCCTCGCGCTGCAGGATGCGCTCGAGCAGGAGGGCGTGATTACCCGTACCGTCACCGCGATCGAGATGCGGGCGATCGCCGAACCCTTCATCCGGCGCCGCGCCATGCGGCACCTCGAGAAGAAGCGGGTCGTCATCTTCGCCGCGGGCACCGGGAATCCGTACTTCACGACGGACACGGCGGCGGCGCTGCGGGCGATGGAAATCAAGGCCGACGTCCTGATGAAGGCCACCAAGGTGGACGGGATCTACACCGCCGACCCGGTGAAGGTGCCCGACGCGCAGCGCTTCGAGACCATTTCCTACCTCGACGTGGTCGTCCGCGGCCTCGAGGTGATGGACACCACCGCCATCTCGCTGTGCAAGGACAACCGCATGCCGATTATCGTCTTCAACCTGCGGACTCCCGGACACCTGAGACGGGCGGTGCTCGGTGAGCGCGTCGGCTCGCTCGTGACGGCCGACTGACCGGCTCGCCACATTCCCTCTGTCGGAGCTCACACATGGATGTGAACGATCTCAAGAGCCTTCACGTGGAAGTCAGGAAGCGGATGACCGTGGCGATCGAGCACGTGCGCCACGAACTGGCCGGCGTGCGAACCGGCCGCGCCAGCACCGGCATTCTCGACCCGGTGCAGGTGGACGCCTACGGCGCCCGCGTGCCGCTCAACCAGGTGGCGTCCCTGTCAGTGCCCGAACCGACACTGATCGTCGCACAGCCGTTCGACCCGACGCTGATGGGCGCGATCGAGAAGGCGATTCGCGCGTCTGACCTGGGCTTGAACCCGAACAACGACGGCAAGGTGGTTCGGATCCCCGTGCCGCCGCTCACCGACGAACGCCGCAAGGAGCTGTCGCGCCACGTCCACAAGATGGCCGAGGAAGGCCGAAATGCCGTCCGCACGATCCGTCGCGACGCCAACGACCGCCTGAAGAAGCTGGCGAAGGACAAGAAGGTGTCGGAAGACGACGAGAAGCGCGGCCTCGACGAGGTGCAGAAGATCACCGACCAGGAGATCAAGCTGATCGACGAACTGCAGAAAAAGAAAGACGCCGAGTTGTTGAATCGGTAGCAGGGCTGGGAGCAGGGCTGAAGCGCTGCTCTTACCGATGTATCAGGGCTGTGGACATCATGAGCCCGCCCCGCTTCGCCTGCGCCCTGGCCCTGTGCATGACCGCGTCGGTCCTCGCGGCGGGCGGGCGCTCCCCCGCCGAGACGGGCCTCGAGCAGTTCCTTCGCAGCCGGCTGGGACTCACCAACCAACAGATTGCCGCCGTCCGTCAGGGGCGCCCGGTCGCGGTCGCGTTGCCCACCAGCGCGGACCGTGAAATCCAGGTGGGGGGCGCGGTCCATGTCAATGCGCCCGCGGACCGCCTGGCGGCCGTCCTGCAGGACGTCGAGCGGCTCGAGTCCGGCGCCGGGTTCCTCAGGACCAGGCGCCTCAGTGATCCGCCTCGCCTGGAGGACTTCAACGACCTGGAACTGCCAGCCGAGGACGTCGCGGCGCTGCGCAAGTGCCACCCTGGCCATTGCGACGTCAAGCTGGGAAAGGGCGCGTTCGACCGGCTGGCCGAGGTTGACTGGACCGCGCGCGACGTGGCGGCCCAGGTCAACGTCCTGGCTCGACGTGTCTCGCTGGAGTACATCGACGCCTACAGGAAGGGCGGCAACGCCGAACTGGCCGTTTACCTCGACTCCGACCGGCCGCAGTTGATAGCCGCCGAGTTCAAGGACATGCTGTCCCGCGCACAGGTGTGGCCAGATATCCTCCGCCCACTCAGCGAGTACCTGCTGGGCTACCCGACAGTCCCCCCGCCCGCCGACACCAGCGACTTCTTCTACTGGTCGATGGCCGAATTCGGCCTCAAGCCGGTGCTTCGGCTCAACCACGTCATCGTCCACGCAACCGGCAAGTCCTCCGGCCCCCAATACGTCGTCGCCGTCAAGCAACTCTACGCCAGCCATTACTTCCACACGGCCCTCGAATTCCGGGCCGTCGTGGCCGACGAGGGACCGCAGGCTCGAGGCTCGACCCTCGCCATCCTGAACATGGCGCGAACGGACGGCCTGACGGGCCTGTTCGGCGGCCTCGTCAAATCGAAGGCGCGGTCAGGCTCCCGTGACGGACTCGAACGGGCCCTGGCCGCGATCAGGAAGATGGCTGAAGCGCCGGGGACGGGCCTTCAGGAGTGACTCCGGCCCACATGGCTCGGGTCCGGTGCAGAACCGAAATCGGAACGGGCGCTCAGGACGTGGACGGCGGGTCTGCAGAGATTTCAGCGCGAATCGCGCCGTCCAGCCGTTCGACGTACGCGGTCAATGTGGCGGCATCGGCGGCGGATACGTCGATGAACTCGAGTGCGGCATGATAACGCGCTGAGGGTCGGCCGTCGCGCTCGCGCGGGAGCGACACCAGGATGCTGCGCACGACTCGCGCGCCGAGCCTCAGCGTTCGGTTCTCGCCGACGGGGAGGCGCACGGTGAAGCGGCCGCCCGGGTGAAGGGCTTCCCCGACGTCGATGAGGGCGCCTGTGATGGAAAGGTCGATGACTGGCGCCTGCCACGCGGTCTGCACATTGGCGATCAGCTCACCGCCGACCTTCACCCTCGGCCAACGCCGCCGGTCCTTTGAAATCGGACCCTCACCCATCGTTCCTCCTCTGTCCCGCAGCTCCGCGTTGGCCAGATTAATGCGAGGCTCTGCCGGGAGCAAGCCACCAGTTCTGAGCCCATGGGATAGTAGGCCGGATGAGGTGGCCTCCGCAAGGTCGGCCCCGGAAATTCCTGTGTTCAAAATCGGGAGTCGGGTGCGATGATCCCGTTCTCGATGACCGGTACTCGCGCAGATGGAGAGGTTTCGCCCATGCGCATCCAGGCAGGACGGCGTCGAATGCGATTGGTACTCGGCTTCGCGGGCTTCGCGCTCGGCTTCGACCCTACCGTCTGGGCGCGGCCGCAGTCCACACCGGCCGCGCCGACTCAGGCTGCTGTCCTGTGGTACACGCATCCTGCCGACAAGTGGGAGAACGCGCTCCCCGTCGGCAACGGCCGACTTGGAGCGATGGTCTTCGGCAAGACGGACGAAGAGCGGATCCAGATCAACGAGGACACATACTGGTCGGGCGGGCCGTACTCGACGACCGTCAAGGGCGGGGTCCGGGCGTTGCCGGAGATTCAAAAGCTCATCTTCAACGGAGAGCTTGTCCGGGCCCACCGCCTGTTCGGGCGTCACCTCATGGGCTACCCCGTCGAGCAGCAGAAGTACCAGTCGCTCGGAAACCTCGTTCTGACGCTCGCTGCAAGCGGCCCGGTGGAGGGCTACCGCCACGAACTCGACCTCGACACCGCGGTCGCGACGACGACCTACGAGCAGGGGGGCGTCCGGTTCAGGCGCGAGGTCTTCGTGACGCCCGTGGATCAGGTCATCGTGGTGCGCCTGACGGCGGATGCGCCGGGCAAGATCTCGTTCACCGCGCAGTTGCGCGGCGATCGAAACGACGCGCACTCCAACTACGCCACCGACTACTTCCAGATGGACGGCTACGGACGTGACGGCCTCGTTGTCCGGGGCCGGTCTGCCGACTACCTCGGTGTCGCCGGGAGGGTTTACTACCAGTCGCGTCTCCGTACATTCCCGACAGGGGGCGAGATGACGGTCACCGACGACAGCCTCCTCGTCCGCGGCGCGGACGCTGTGACGCTCCTCGTGGCGGCGGCCACCAGTTTCGTCGACTACAAGGACGTGAGCGCAGACCCGGCGGCGCGCGTCGATGCGGTGATGACGGCGGCAGCCGGCAAGTCGTTCTCGCAGGTCAAGGCGGCCCACGTCGAGGCGCACCGGCGGTTATTCCGGCGAGTCGCCGTGCGCCTCGCGAGGACGGCGAATTCGGATCTGCCGACCGACGAGCGTCTGAAGGCCTTCGACGGGACGAACGACCCGGACCTCGCCGCGCTGGTCTTCCAGTTCGGCCGCTACCTGCTGATCTCGTCGTCGCGGCCGGGGACACAGCCCGCCAACCTGCAGGGCATCTGGAACAAGGACATGAATCCCATGTGGGATTCGAAGTACACCACGAACATCAACACCGAGATGAACTACTGGCCGGCCGAGGTCGCAAACCTCAGCGAGTGCGCGCAACCACTCTTCACGATGATCAGGGAACTGACCGACCGGGGCGCCGACGTCGCCCGCGAGAACTACGGCGCCCGGGGCTGGGTCTTTCACCAGAACACCGATATCTGGCGCGTGGCCGCGCCGATGGACGGCCCGAGTTGGGGCGGGTTCACGACGGGCGGCGCCTGGCTCTCGACGCACCTGTGGGAACACTACCTGTTCACCGGCGACAAGAACTTCCTGCGCGACTACTACCCGGTCATGAGAGGGTCGGCCGAGTTCTTCCTCGACTTCCTGGTCCGGCACCCGGTACGCGGCTGGCTCGTGACGAACCCGTCCACCTCGCCCGAGAACTTTCCGCTGGCGCCGGGAAACGACCCGTTCTACGACGAGGTCACGGGCGGCATGAGTGCCGGGACGTCCCTCGTCGCCGGTTCCACGATCGACATGCAGATCCTGAACGATCTGTTCGGCTATGTGGCCGAGGCCGCGTCGATCCTCGGAACCGACCAGGAATTCCGCGCGCGGGTGATCGAGGCGCGCGCAAGGCTGGCCCCGATGCAGATCGGCAGCAAGGGCGACCTCCAGGAGTGGCTCGACGACTGGGGACAGCGGGAGAAGAGCCACCGTCACATCTCCAACCTGTACGGCCTCTATCCCGGCAACCAGATCTCCGCGCGCCGGACGCCGAAGCTCGCGGAGGCCGCCCGTGTGGTCCTCGAGCAGCGCGGCCTGGCCGGCAACGGCTGGTCGTCGGCGTGGAAGGCCGCATCGTGGGCCCGCCTGGGGGATGCAACCAGGGCGATGGACAACGTCGCCTACGCGATCAAGAACTACACGACGAACAGCCTCTTCTCCCTCTGCTCCAGGGCGATGCAGGTCGACGGCTCGTTCGGCCTGACTGCGGCGATCGCCGAGATGCTCCTCCAGTCGCACGAGAACGAACTGTCGCTGCTCCCGGCGCTGCCGGCGTCCTGGAAGGACGGGGGCGTCAACGGGCTGCGCGCCAGGGGCGGATTCGAGGTGAGCCTCGAGTGGAAGGCCGGAGCATTGACGGGAGCGACGATCGTCTCGGCCGGCGTCAGGTCGTGCCGCGTCCGCGCGGCAGCCCCGTTGAACGTCACCTCTCAGGGCAAGCCTGTCAGGCTGTCGCGGCCCGAGCCGTCCGTCACGGAGTTCCAGGCTTCGCCTGGCGCCACCTACGTTCTGTCGGTCGCAGCCGGTCCCCGGGCGCCGTCGACTCGCTAGAGAGGAGTCACTGTGGCGGGCGGGGTTGCTGGAGGGCGCGATAGGCCGCCACCCGGTACTCGAGTTGCGAGATCAGCGGTTGATCGCCTTCCGCCCGCGCGATCGCCAGGGCCTCGGCCGCCGAGGAAGCGGCCTCGTTGAACCGTCCGACCGAGGCCAGCGCCACCGCCAGGACGTTGAGCGCGAGCGCGCTCCGGCCGGATGTCAGGCGAACGGCCTGCTCGGCCAGTTCCACGGCCCTCGCGCCGTCCCTCACCGACATATCGCGCGTGTCTGCGAGAATCCCCGCGAGATGGGTCAAGAGCACGGGATCGTTCGCATCGAGGGCCCGCGCCCGCTCGAGGTGTCGGACGGCCTGCGCGTCATCCCGGCGGATCGCAAAGACCTCGCCGAGCGAGCGGTGCACGTCCACGTCGTCCGGCCTGAGCACGAGCGCCCGCTCGAGGTAGACGATCGACTCGTCCAGCTTGCCCTGTGCCGCCAGGACGCTGCCAAGCCTGCCCTGGGCCGCCGGGTCCGCGGCGTCGATGTCAACCGCGATTCGCAGTTGCGTCTCGGCCTCGGTGAATCGACGCGCGGCGGCCAGGACAACGCCGTAAGCAGTCCGCGCGCGCCCGTTCGAGGGTTGCTTGCTGACGGTGTCGAACCAGAGGCGCTCCTCGCTCCAGTAGTCCCGGTTGCGGGCACGGGTCTCGGTTCCGTAGGCCGCGACAAGTCCCAGCATCAGCACCGCGCCAACCGCGAAGCCAGCGCGCCGACGCGAGCCCGGCACCGATGTGACCCGCGCCAGGAGCGTCCGCCCGGCTGCGTGCGCTCCGACGACGGCGCACGCGATCACCGCGGCCAGCGGCAGGTACATGCGGTGTTCTGCGGCCACCTCCGTCACGATCGGCAGCACCGTGGACGTCGGCGCAAGGATCAGGAAGAACCAGGCTCCGGCGAACCCCAGCGGGTGGCGACGGACGATGCCGATGATGGTCAGGACGACGAGGCCGACGAGCAGCGTGGCCTGAGGGGCCACGGCCCCGAGTGACGCGACCATCGGCCAAGTGTAGAGGAACACGAGCGGTGAAGGCACGACCGACAGACGCAGGTAGTGCGTCACCACGCCGGCCTGGGTCATCAGGTAGCGCCCGATCATCGCCGGCCCCAGATCGACGGATGGCGCCCGATGCTCGTAGTAGACGAGAGCGCCCAGGATGATCCAGGTCGCAGCCAGGCCGATCAGGAGCGGCCTCCGGCGGCCGTGCTCCGACCGATCGAGGAATATCAGGTCCCACAGCCACACCATGATCGGCGCGGTGACCATCGTTTCCTTGGTCGCCATGCCGAACGCGCAGCTGAGGAGCGCTCCCGCCATCCAGGCTCCCCCGCCGCGACCTTCGGCCGCGCGAATCGCACAGTAGAGAGTCAGGAGATAGAACAGCCCCATGAGGGACTCGACCCGCTGCACGATGTAGGTGACCGACTCGGTCTGCAAGGGGTGAACGAGCCACAGGAGGGCGACCGCGAGCGCGAGCCAGGAGGCCGGCGACCCGAATCGCGCCCGGAGCCGTTCGGTCGAGAGCGTCCGCCGCACGATGCCGAAGAGAGCCAACGCAGCCGCCAGGTGAACGAGGAAGTTCAGGAGGTGGTAGCCCCAGATGTTGCGCAGGAAGTCTCCCGACGCGCCCGGCTCCCCGCCGGGGTTCGCCGGGACGAAGACGTTACGCGCGTCGGGCGGCGCCAGCGCGTAGTTGACAGCTAGCGTGAAGTTGGCGACCGGCCGGCCGGAGACCGTCGTCTCCGAAGGCGGCGACAGCGGGGTGGACGGCGGCCAGAGGGTTCTGATCGAGGGATTCCGGACGATAGCACGAACGTCGTCCAGCACGAGCACGCCGGCGAAACTCGTCGCGTACGCCCAGCCGCCGGCGATGACGATCAGGATCGCGAGGACGAGCGGGGCCGTGGGCCGCCGGGCCGGCGGCGTTGCCTCCGGACGACGGCGCGCATGCTCTGTTCTTCGTTTCGCGGCCACGTGTTGATCGCGTCTGCCAGTCAGAGGGCTCAGTCGGGGATTCACCATGCTACGCCGCCAGAAAGCGGCATGTAAAGGTCGGTCGGCGGCGCCGTCGTGGGTTACGCGGACGCCGTCTCGACGCGGTTGCCGCCCGCGGCCCGTGCCCGCCTCGCCGCAGCGACGGCGTCGGACACGAGCCGGTCCGCCCGCCCCTCGTGCGCCGCCTCAGGCCGGCGGACGCCGATGCTGACGGTGACGCTGGCGGTGCGTCCCAGCGCCTCCACCGGAACGGAGGCGACGAGCGCGCGGATGCGATCGGCGACGGCGCCGGCGGTCTCCACTTCGCACTTCGGCAAGGTGGCCAGGAACCCGGCGTGGCCGGCTCGGCCCAGGCCGTCGTAGACCCGCAGGATGCTGTGCATGCGGCTGGCGACCTCGCCGAGCACCGCGTCGGCCATCCCGCTGCCGTGCCACTCGCTGACGCTGTCGAGGTCGTCAACCTCCGCCAGGATCACCGCGAGCGGCGTGCCATCGCGTCCGGCGCGCGCACACTCCTGGCGGAGCACGCTCATGATCGCCGGCTCGTTCAAGACGCCGGTCAGCGGGTCGCGCATCGTCTCGGCACGCCACGCCCGGTCCACCGCATCCAGCTGGCCCCGCAGTTCGACGAGGCGCACGGCGGCCCGCACGCGCAGCTCGAGTTCGATCGCCTGGAACGGCTTGACCAGCAGGTCGTCGATCCCGGCGTCGGTGGCGCGGCGGAGGTCGAACGCCTCGCCGGGCGCCACGAGCAGCAGCACGTGGCACGCGCGGCCGGCCTCGCTGCTGCGGAGCGATTCGCACCATGCGACAGCGTCCGATCGCGGCGGGGCGTGGCCGACGATGGCCAGCCCGGGCCCATCGGCGGCGGAAGCCTGCTGAAGCGCGTCAGCAAGGCTGGCGACCGTCATGCTCTCGCACCCCACGTGGGCCACTGCCTGCTCAACCATGAAGCAGATCGCCGGATCGTCTTCCACGATGACGCATCTCATCGGTCACTCGCCGCCTGGCGGCTCTCCTCCTGGAATTGAAGGACTGCCCGTCGTCTTCGCGACGAGAACGCCGGCGCGCGACGGGTCTTTCAGTATACGTCGGCGCGGCCGTTCCACTCGATGCGAAGCCCGAAACGTGTGAAGATAGAGCAGGAGGATTGAACCCACTCGCCCCCTGCAGGCCCGACCGCGGTAAGCGGTCGCCCGGCACCGTCGTAACCACTCGTAGTACTGCGCCCCCGATATCGAATTGCGATGCCCATGTATATCCGCCATCTCGCACTCCTGATCGCGCTCTGCCTGCCGTTGGCGTCCTGCTCGTCTCCGTCCGACCCGAACGCCGCGGCCGCCGCCGGCGGTCGCGGCGGCCGAGGAGGGGCGCGGGGCGCTGGCGGCCCCGTGCCAGTCGTGACCGCGCGCGTCGAGCAGAAGCCGATGCCGGTCACGCTCTCGGCTGTCGGTACCGTCGAGTCCATTAACGCCGTGCAGATTCGGGCGCAGGTCACCGGCCAGCTGAGCAGCATCTATTTCGCCGAAGGGCAGGACGTCCGGAAGGGACAGCCCCTGTTCAGCCTCGACCCGCGCCCGTTCCAGGCGGTCCTCCAGCAGGCCGAAGCCGTTCTGGCCCGCGACACCGCCACGCTGCTGAACGCGCAGGACCAGCAGGTGCGCGCCGAGAGTCTGTTCCAGCGAGGCCTGCTGCCGCGGGACCAGTACGAGAGTCAGCGCGCCGCCGTGGCGGCCCTCACCGGGACCGTGGCGGCAGACAAAGCCGCAGTCGAGAACGCGCGGCTGAGCCTGCAATACGCGGACATCAAGGCCCCGATCAGCGGCCGAACGGGATCGCTCGGCGCGCACGAGGGGGATCTCGTCCGTGCCAACGACACGGTGCCCCTCATCGTGATCAACCAGATGGCGCCCGTCTACGTGACGTTCTCCGTCCCGGGGCGCTACCTGGCGGACATCCAGCGCTACCACGCGCGGAGTCCCTTACCGGTCAGCGCGGCCACGCCGGCGGCCGACACGGCGGTGCCCGCCGACGGATCCGCGGGGTCGTCCCAGCCCCCGGCGCGGGGCACCGTCAGCTTCATCGACAACGCCGTGGACACGACGACCGGGATGATCCGGCTCAAGGCAACGTTCCCCAACGTCGGCAGCCAGCTCTGGCCTGGCGCGTTCGTCCAGGTGACGCTCGACCTCACGACCGACCCGGACGCGCTGGTCGTGCCGGCCACCGCCGTGCAGGCGTCCCAGGACGGGCAGTACGTCTACGTTGTCAAGCCGGACCGGACGGTCGAGATGCGGCCGGTCAAGGTCGAACGGCAGCAGAACGATCAGGTTGTGATCGCCAGCGGGGTCTCCGCGGGCGAGGTGGTGGTGACCGACGGCCAGCTGCGCCTGACGCCTGGCGCGCGCGTCGCGGAGCGCGGCGAGGCTGGCGCGGGCCGCGGGCCGGCCGTGGACCGTGGCGGAAACCCGGGGGACGGCGGCGGCCGGCGGGGCGGTCGGTAGCCTGAGGATGACATCATGAATCTCGCGGAACCGTTCATCCGTCGTCCGGTCGCGACGACGCTCCTGGTGGTCTCGATCCTGATCTTCGGTGCGATGGGATACCGGCTCCTGCCGGTGAACGACCTCCCCACCGTCGATTTCCCGACCATCCAGGTCAACGCGAGCCTGCCGGGCGCGAGCCCGGAGACGATGGCCGCGTCGGTCGCGACGCCCCTCGAGAAGCAGTTCTCCACCATCGCCGGCGTGAGTTCCATCAACTCGAGCAACTCGCAGGGCAGCACCAGCATCACGCTGCAGTTCGACCTCAGCCGCTCGATCGACGCGGCCGCCCAGGACGTCCAGTCGATGATCGCGCGCGCCCAGCGCCAGCTGCCTCCCGGGATGCCCTCGCCCCCTTCGTTCCAGAAGGTCAATCCGGCCGACTCCCCGGTCCTGTATCTCACGCTGAGCTCGCCCACGCTGCCGCTGGCGCAGCTCGATCGCTACGCGCAGAACCTCCTCGCGCAGCGATTGTCGATGGTCACCGGGGTGGCGCAGGTGAACGTCTTCGGATCGCAGAAATTCGCGGTGCGTGTCGATGTCGACCCGATGCAGCTCGCGTCCCGGCAGATCGGGATCGACCAGGTGGCGCAGGCGATCTCGTCGTCGAACGTGAACCGCCCGACCGGGACGCTGTACGGACCGGACCGCAATTACGTGATCCAGGCATCCGGACAGTTGCTGGATGCCGGCGCATACAAGTCGATCGTCGTCGCCTGGCGGAACGGGAGCCCGGTCCGCCTGAACGAGATCGCAAACGTCTACGCCGGGGTGGAGAACGAGCGCAACGCCGGGTGGTACAACGGCGCCCGCACCATCTACCTCGCCGTCCAGCGGCAGCCCGGCACCAATACCGTCGAAGTCGTCGATCGCATCAAGGAACTGCTCCCCCAGCTGGAACAGCAGCTCCCGGCATCGGTGCAGCTGCGGGTCCGCAGCGATCGGGCCGTGCCGATCCGCGAGTCGGTGGACGACGTCAAGTTCACGCTCCTGCTCACGGTCTGCCTCGTGGTGCTGGTGATCTTCCTCTTCCTCCGGAACATCTCCGCGACGATCATTCCCAGCCTCGCGCTGCCCTTTTCGATCGTCGGCACGTTCGCGGTGATGTACGCCCTTGGCTACAGCCTCGACAACCTGTCGCTGATGGCGCTGACACTGTCGGTCGGCTTCGTCGTGGACGACGCCATCGTCATGCTGGAGAACGTCGTCCGTCACATGGAGATGGGCAAGCCCCGGCTGCAGGCGGCTCTCGACGGCTCGAAGGAGATCGCCTTCACCATCGTCTCCATGACGCTGTCGCTCGCGGCCGTGTTCATCCCGGTGCTCTTCATGGGCGGCGTGGTCGGCCGGCTGATGCGCGAGTTCGCGGTGACGATTGGCGCGGCGATCCTGGTATCCGGGCTCGTGTCGCTCACGCTCACGCCGATGCTGTGCAGCCGGTTCCTCAAGGCGCCTCACGCCATCCGACACGGGTGGTTCTACAACGTGATGGAGCGGGGGTTCGACCTCTGGCTGCGCGGCTACTCGTGGTCGCTTCGTCAGACGATTCGGTTCAAGGGCGCGACGATGCTCGTCTCGGCGCTGCTCCTCGGCGGCACCGTGTATCTCTTCGCGATCATCCCGATGGGGTTCATCCCCAGCGTGGACACGGGGCAGCTGAGCGGTCAGATTGAGACGATCCAGGGGCTCGGCTTCGACGCCACCGTCGCGCGTGTCAAGGACGTGATGAACGTCCTGAAAGGCGATCCCAACGTGGCCGGCTACACGGCCAACGTCTTCGGGTCGGGCGGGCGTCTGAACGTGGACCTCAAGCCGCGCAACCAGCGGGCGCTGGACGCGGACCGGATCATCGAGGACCTGCGCCCGAAGCTGGCGAGGATCCCGGGTGTCCGGGTCTTCCTGACGAACCCGCCGGCGATTCGCATCGGCGGCATGATGACGCGGAGCCAGTACCAGTACACGCTGCAGGATCCCGACACCGACGAACTGTACCGGTCCGCGCCGCAATTCGAGGTCGCTCTGCGGGCCATCGACGGCATCGAGGACGTGACGTCCGACCTTCAGATCCGCAACCCGCAGATCAACGTCGATCTCGATCGGGATCAGATCGCGGCGCTCGGCCTCACGGTCGATCAGGTCGAGTCGGCGCTGACCTCGGCCTACGGCTCCCGGCAGGTCTCCCAGATCTTCGCGCCCGACGACCAGTACCAGGTGATCCTCCAGGTCGCCCCCCAGTACCAGCGCGATCCGGCAGCCCTCTCACTGCTTTACGTGCAGACGGACGCCGGCAGGCTGGTGCCGCTCTCGACCGTCGTCGCGACGCGTCAGACCGTCGGACCGCTCTCGGTGAACCACACCGGGCAGCTGCCGTCCGTCACGCTGTCGTTCAACCTCCGGCCGGGAATCGCGCTCGGCGACGCGGTCGCGAGGGTGCAGGCGGTCGCTCGCGAAACCCTGCCCGCCACGATCTCGGGCAACTTCCAGGGAACGGCGCAGGCGTTCCAGGAGTCGATGACGGGACTCGGCTGGGTGCTCGCGCTCGCGATCTTCGTGATCTACGTGGTGCTCGGCATCCTCTACGAGAGCTTCATCCACCCGCTCACGATCCTGTCCGGCCTGCCCGCGGCGGGCTTCGGCGCGCTGCTGACGCTGCTGTTGTTCAAGCACGACCTGAACATCTACGCGTTCGTCGGCATCATCATGCTGGTCGGGCTCGTGAAGAAGAACGGCATCATGATGATCGACTTCGCCATCGAGGCGCGGCGCCGGGACAGCCTGAGCGCGGCCGACGCCATCTACCAGGCGTGCCGGGTGCGGTTCCGCCCCATCATGATGACCACCATGGCGGCGCTGGTCGGCACGCTGCCGATTGCGCTGGGCTGGGGCGCGGGGTCCGAGGCGCGGCGGCCCCTCGGACTGTCGGTGGTGGGCGGCCTGCTGGTCTCGCAGACACTCACGCTCTACATCACGCCTATCTACTACATCTACCTGGAGCACTTCCAGGATTGGCTGGCGCGCCGGAAAGCGGCGGCGCAGCCGGCACTCCAGCGGGTCGGCGCGGCGATGGACGGGAGCGAGAGCGAGGCGTAACGGCGCGGGCGGCCCCGGACGCATGAATCACCGCATGCCCGCGAGCCTGGAGTGTGTTACACTATTGTCGTCAGGTTGGATAACTGCATTTCCGCTCTGCCGGCGTCCGATCGAATCGAGCATCGATATCTCGTTTCCAGGCACACGGCATCTTCTGGAAGGGCCTTTCTCCATCCCGCTCGGGGTCCGCATCCGGATCTCGAACGACAGTACACGATGAACGGACGTTGACGGTCCGCCATCACCACCTCCCGCGGAACGCGGGGAGGAGATTGAGCCAATGGGTAGGAAACTCTACGTAGGCAACCTTCCGTACGACGTCGGCGAAGCCGACCTCCAGCAGTTGTTCGGTGCGGCGGGCACCGTCGAGACCGTCAACGTCATGCGCGACATGGCCACCGGCCGCGCGCGTGGGTTCGCGTTTGTCGAGATGAGCACCGACGAAGAGGCGCAGAAGGCGATCAGCCAGTTCAACGAACATTCGATGGGCGGTCGCAACCTCACGGTGAACGAGGCTCGCCCGAAGCCCGAGCGCTCCGGCGGATACGGCGCCGGCGCCGGCGGCGGCGGCAGCCGGCGGCGGTCGGAACCGCGCTGGTAGTGATTGACGTCGCGGCGCCGTGCGCCTGACACCACGGCGCCGCGACACGACGAACCGGGGAGGCTCTTCCTGTCGGGCCGCATGTGTCCGAATGGAGTGAGCGTCCCCGTTCTTGTTCGCGGGACCCGCAACGGGCTTCGGCGTCGCTGAGGTCGAACGCCCCTGAGGGTGTATCGAGGGGGAGGGCCCCGGGTTCGGAGGAACATGAACAAGTCGAGACCCACATTCCTCAAGCGCGAGCGGGAGAAGACGAAACGCGAGCGCCAGCTGCAGAAGACGGCGCGCCGCGCCGAGGCCAGCGCCCAGAAAGCCGCCGCGCCCCCCCGCGCAGATGGCGAAGACCCGGACATCGCCGGGATCCGCCTTGGACCCCAGCCTCCGCAGGAGTGAGGGTCCGTTCTCGAATCGCGCGCACGCCAGGCGACGCTCGCGCCGTCAGCATCCCGCATCCAGAGCGTCGCGTCCCAGCAAGTTGAGGCAGAGAGTCCGGGCGAGAGGGAGCCGGAAACAGAACGGGCGAGACAGCCGAGGCCGTCCCGCCCGCGATGGTACCCCGGTCGCCGACTACTTGAGCGCCTTCTGGACGACCCTGATGCTGCTGGCCTGCGGGGTGGCACCGCCCTCCGCGTAGTACACGACGACCTGGTCCTTCGGCCCGATGAACTCGTTGATGGTCGCCGGTTTGCCGGCGGCTGCCAGTTCGCGTGTCTTCGTGCTCATGCCGGGCCCCAGCACGGTGGTCTTGGGCGTCACGGCGAAAGTGACGTCCTTGCCGTCGGTGCTGATCACGACCGAGCTGGTGGTCACCGTCACGACGACGCCGGCTGCGCTGGTGCCGCCAGACGGCGCCGACTCAACGGACGCGGACTCGTCGCCGGGTGCGATCGGACGAACCTCGGTGGCGACCATGACGCCGCCGGTTTCGGTGTAGCGCACCTCGACAAACTGCCCCACCTTCACGAAATCAGACAACTTCGGACCGGGCTTGCCGGTCTGTGCGGCTTCGCGGGCCGCCGTGCCCGCCCCGCGCGCGATGAGCTGTGTCGTCGGCTCGACTTTGAACGTCGAGACCGCGCCCTTGACCGTCACCGAAATCGTGTCGGCCGTCATGGCGGTCACCGGGCCACGCACCCACTTGTTCGGCGCCGCCCAAGCCGGGGCTGCCACGATGGCCGCCACCAACATCAGCGCCGCCAGCATCCACACGCGCTTCATCAGTCGCCTCCTTCTGGAATCGGGCACGCCTTTCCAAGCAGGACACGGTCCCGCCAGCGTGCCAATTGTAGCCGACTCTGCCGTTGTCAACGCAAATATCGTCATCCGGACGATTCCAGCCTCACTTTCCACACCCGGCCCCCCAGACGTCCCGGCGCGCCGTTACCAGATACTACGGATCGACGATGGTTTTAGGTCCCGATTCGCCCTTCGCCGCGACGGCTGTCCCGTCTTCGATCACGAAGACCTGATGGCCGTAGTCCCCGTCTTCGGGTGAGATGCTCGATCGCAGGAAGGTCTTCGAGTCCTCCGTCAGTTGCTCGACCTTCTCGGCGTCCGCGAGGCGGGCCAGGCGGGCGGGATCGGACGCGGACCGCTCGGGGAGGAACTTGATCGCGCCGAGGCGCTCGAGAACCTCAAATCGGCCGAATCGCATGCCGAGGGCCGAGGGGATTGTGGGCGTAGCGCTTGAGCCTAGCTCGTCGTAACTGCCTTCGTCAAGCCAAGCGCCCCACTCTCCTCGATCCAGCGCTCGAGCAGACCCGTGAGCGATCCGTTCGCCCGAGACAGGCGGTGGCGCTGTTCGGCGAGGCACCCGAAGCGAAACGGCGACCGGCGCTCGAGCGCCTGCAGGTAGCCGCCTCCATACAACGCCGGGAACGACGCGGCGGCGTCCGCGATCGTGCACTGCAGGCTGCGGGCCATGATGTTGCGGACCGGCGCCGCCTGTGGCGAGTCGAAGCACGGCAGCCGCTCGAGCACGGCGGCACCGATGGCCAGGGCACGCGCGGTGGGCTCGTCGAGCCGTCCGGCCCGGTGGACGGAGAAGACCGTCATGACCCCCGCCGTCCCATCGTCTTCCACGTCCTCGAGATCGTCTCGGAGCTGGAGGAATACACCGAGGCCGAAGATGCACTCCGCCTGCTGCGGCGTCAGCGACCCGGCGACGAGGTAGCCGTCGGCGAGCACCGACGTGCCGCCCTTTTCGGCAGCGATCTCGATCAGCAGCCTCGGGTCCGGCGGTGCCGCTCCCGCCAGCAGCGCGAGGCTTCGAACCTGCGCCCGGTGGATCGCCAGGAGGCTGTCGAACACGCGCGGGGCGCGGCCGCGCGAGTATTGGCCTTCGATCATCCCGACGAGGTCGAAGATGCGCGCCTCACGGTCGCTGGCGGGGGCGACCTCGTGGCCGACCAGGCGTGCGCCGAGGCGCCTGCCGAAGGCCAGCTTCGATGCGGCATCGACGCACGGGTCGTCCAGGAGGTTGTCGGTGTAGGGGTAAAGCAGGCTGTAGGCCAGCACCGAGGGAGTCGGCTCGACGGGGACCCCGAGCAGACTCTGCAGACAGTGCATGGTCAGCGCATTGCGCGCAGCCTGGTAGATGTCTGCAGCCGACAGCGCGGGATCGACACGGCGCGCGTTGAGCGGAAAGACGCGCAGCGCGTCGCGGAAGGCGTTCGCGAACTCTCCTTCGATGTCGTCACGCTTCCAGCCCAGCGCGCCGGTGGCGAACCTCGCGAAGGCGGAGGTCACCCGCCGCTCGCTCTCGTCGCTGCACATCCCTCGTCGCCGGGCTCGGCGCGACTCCCTTTCAAGGACGTCCACGAAGGCCGCGAGTTCGACCTCGTTGCTCGCCTGCTCCGCAGGCGCGATGACCGGGCCATCGAGCGCGCCGTCGGGGTCCGCCGCATCCCAGAGGGCCACGAATGTGTCGCGCAGGGTTCCCGTCTCCTCCATCGCGGCATTCTCCGGGGCAGACTTCTTCACCGCAGGTCCGGCTTCGTGTGCGGCTCTTCATGACGATCTACGTGGCTGGCGGCTGATTCGTTGCGAAAGTGGCACGAATTCCGTTCCACCGAGCCGTCGAGTTGTGATACTGAACACCGTTGCCGAAGGGAGTCACGAAGAGCGAGTCATGAAGAACCTCGAACTGAAAGCGGTTGCACGGGACCTCGCCCGCCTCCGCAGGATCCTCCGGGCGATCGGAGCCAGGCACGAACCGCGACCGCTCGACCAGACCGACTGGTATTTCGCGGTTCCGCACGGCCGGTTGAAGCTCCGTCAGCGGAAGGGCCAGCGGACGGCCGAACTCCTGTTCTACGTCCGCCCGGACGCGAAGAAGGCCCGTGCGAGCGAGTACCAGAAGCTGCCAACCGCCGACGCCGCTGGCATGCTGCGGCTGCTCAGGACGATGTTCGCCCCGGACGTGTGTGTCCGAAAACGCCGGGACCTCTGGCTCCTGGGAAAGACCCGCGTGCACCTCGATCGCGTCGAGGGGCTCGGCAGCTTCGTGGAAATCGAGGTACCATTCACCCGAAACGTGACCGAAGCCCGCCGGGTGATGCGGACGTTGTCCGACCGTTTGGGCTTCGCGCGGGGCGATCTGCTCGCCTGTTCCTATGCGGACCTGCTGGCCCGCCGCTCGGTAGACGGTGAATAGAGGTGGCGCCCGATTCGGCCATCTTTGGGCGTGAGCATACATCGATGAGCCAGAACTTCCACATCGGGATCATGGGAAACCTGTTCTCGGGCAAGACCACGCTGATGCAGGCGCTCGCACGCGACCCGTACAAACGCGACCTGGAGACGCTGCTCGGCGGCGCCGACCTGCACGCGTTCTCGGAGCGCGTTGACAAGGGCTCGCTGATCGACGAGTGCCTGGCCCTGTTCTACCACGACCGCGTGGCGAACATCTTCCCCACCGAAGTCGCGTTCCTCCACATGCGCACCATGCAGCAGCGCGAGATTCGGCACCTGATGACGCGCGAGAGCCCCCGCGCCGTCGTCATCATCGAGGACCGGCCGTTCATCGACGGCCCCGAGGTGTTCGTCGCGCGCATGATCGCCTCGGGCGAAATGCCGCCCGCGCACGCCAAGCTGTATCGCACGTTGTTCCACCAGACGCTGCGAGCGGAACACATCCGCCTCCCGGACCTCACGGTCTACCTGCGCACCGAACCCCACGTGCTCGAGCACCGACGCGCGAGGCGCGCCGCAGAGGGCGACGCCTACGCCGAGACGATCACGGCGGACTACCTCCGTGAGATTCACCAGAGCTACGAGGCCATCGCGGCCGACTGGAAGCGTACCCTGCTGCGCTACCAGGAGCACGCGATCGTGCCGCCCGACGCGGACCTCCTCACGCTGCCGGCCGAGATCGACATGGTCGAACATCCAGCCTACGTGCACGTGGCGGCCGGCACGATCCGCGAGAAGGTCCGGCGCATGATCGCGTCGCGCCAGCGGGCCACGTAGGAATGGAGGCTGCGCCCGTGCTGTTGGGGAGCCCGGGCACGTCGCCCGGCGCCGGAAGGCCTACTTCTTCGCCCCGGCGCGACGTTCCGCCCAGCCCTGCTTCATCCGGCGGCTGACCGCCTTCCTCGCGGCCGCCGACGACGGTTCCTGGCTGATGGCCGCCCGGCCTGCGGCGCCGCGGGCATCCCGCTTCACGATGAACGACACTGGCAGTTCGTCGGCGTCGAACGCGTCGCGAAGATCGGGGAACAGGTCGAGCAGCAGGTCCAGCTCGGTCACCAGCTCGCGCAGCCTGAGCGCCGCGCCGCGTTTCGCCAGTTCGAGGATGTGCGAAGAGTGCTCAGTCATCTGACACCTCGCTGTCGTCGACATTCGCCCCGATTACGTCCTCGGCCATCGACCGCCGTGGCGATTGTAGCCCTCTCCTGCGCACATTGAATCTCCTGTTGTCTGGCGTTGCTATGATACGACAACCTGTCGACGTGGAGAACGACCGTGACCCAGAAGAAGGTCTGCATGGTCGGCGTCTTCGGAACCGGCAAGACCAGCCTCGTGCAGTAGTTCGTCCACTCGAAGTTCTCGGAGAAATACCACACCACCGTCGGCGTGAAGGTCGACCGCAAGATGGTCGCCATTCGGGGTGAGTCGAACAGGCGGAGCACGCCTACGTAGCCGCCGTCGTCCGGGGCACGCCGCCCACGGGGCTCCGGAGCGTGCTGCGCGATGCCCTCGAGACGATTGAGCTCGAGTTCGGCCAGGCATTCGAGGTGTTTTCCGGAGATGCCGCACCGTTCGAGGAGGTCCGCCACCACCTCGAGGGCTGCCTGCAACTGCAGGTCGCCGGCAGGGGCGAGCGAAGGTATTGGCTGGCTCCCGCTGTCGTGAGCGGAATCGTCCTGCTGCTCCTCGCCATCTGGATTGGGATCTCGGTGCGCGCGGGGAGACGCTGGGATGCCTACCTCGCCCGGCTGAACCGGGAGCCTGGAATCCTCGTGGTCACCGAACACGGGGGCGTGCGCCGGTCGTCGATCGCGGGTTTCGTGGATCCGCTCGCGTCCGATCCGACCGGGCTCCTCGCCGACTTCGGTCTCGACTCGACGCGCGTGTCGAGCCACTGGGAACGCTACGTCTCACAGGAACCGTCCATCGTTCTGGCACGGGCCCTGGCGGTCCTGCGCCCGCCGGGAACCGTGGCCCTCGCCCTCTCGGGCGGCACGCTCTCGGCGCGCGGGTCGGCGCCTCATCTCTGGGCCACGGTGGCCAGCATGCGTGCGACGACAATTCCCGGCGTCATCGAGTTCGACGCCAGTCGGCTGGCGGACGAAGGACTCGCGGCGATCGGCCCCGCCCAGCGCCGCCTGGAGGCAACTGTCCTTCGCTTCGTCGTTGGGACAACGGAATTGGCACCCGGCGAGAATGCGACGCTCGATCGCGCGGTCTCCACACTGCAGGAACTGGCCACCGTCGCGCTTCAGGCGGGTGTCGCCGTCAGAGTTGACGTGATCGGACACACCGACGGGACAGGGTCGGAAGGGAACAACGTGAGGCTGTCCAGGGCACGGGCGGAGTGGGTGCGGTCGACGTTGGAGGCCAGAGGGCTCCGGGGTCTCGCGCCAGCGACGTACGGGGTTGGCGCGAGCCAGCCGCTGCGCCCCGAAGAAACCGCCGACGGCCGGGCGTACAACCGCTCCGTCACGTTCCGCGTCACCACCGAGCGGTGATGGCGACCCGAACGACGCTCGTTCACACGTACTTGAACAGCGCCATGAAGCCGAAGTCCATGTGGAGCTGCTGGTGACAGTGGAATAGAGTCAGGCCAGGATTGTCGGCCACGAAGTCGAACTCGACTTCCTGGAACCCGCCCAGCATCACGACGTCCTTGATCACCCCGGCAGTCGGTTTGCCGCCAACCCGCGTCAGCTCGAAACTGTGCCGGTGCAGATGCAGCGGGTGGACGTCGTCGCTGGCGTTGCGGAACTTCAACCGGTAGCGGCGGCCCCGATGGACCGTGTAGATGGGCTTCATCGTCTCCATCGAAAACGGCTCGCCGTTGAGCGTCCATCGGTTGAAGCCGTGAACAGCGGCGTTCTGCTTGGCGACGGTGATTTCAATCGTTTCATCGAGCACCGCAGGCCGCGCCGCGGGGTTCGCAAACCGGGTGTAGTCCCAACGATACGGTTCCGGCTTCGACCATTGCGGTGAGCCACTGCCGTCCGAGTATTCGATGACGACGCCCATGCCATGAGCGCGGTCGTCATCGGCCAGGTCGCCCATGATCCAGATTCCGGGACGTTTCATCTCGACGATCGCAGACACCCGCTCGCCCGTCCCCAGCCACAGGACCGGCACGTCGGCCGGCGCCGAGACCGCATTGCCGTCGAGCGCGACGACGTGGAAACGGTGACCGGGAAGCGCAAGGCTGCGAATCTCGGTGGCGCTGGCATTGAGGACGTGGAACAGCACCCGCTCGCCTTGCTTCACGCGGACCGGCTCCCCCTGACCCAGCATCTTCCCGTTGATACTGAAGAGGTCGTACCCAACTTCGTACCCCTTCGCGCCCTTGAACTGTTCGTCCGCCTGCCTCCCGATCTGCTGGAGCGCTGCGCTCGGAGCGCCAGCGAGCATGTCCATGGCCATGTCGCCACCCCGGCTGAAGGTCGGTTCGAACTCCTTCATGACCAGGAAGACCTCACGGTCGTAGGCACCAGGGTTGGTCGCGGGCTCGATGTAGACCGCCGCAACCTGGCCCGTGTAGGTCCCACGGTTGAGATCGCTTCCCGCCGCCACGTGCGTGTGCGCGAAGCGGAAGCCGGCCGGACGAGGCACGAAGGCCACTCGCCGCATCCCGCGGGCGGGCACGAGGGGCGACCCCTCCTCTGCAGCCCCATCGACCTCGCTCGGTATCATCTGACCGTGCCAATGCACCAGTTCCGGCGTATCCGTGTCGTTGAAGATGTCAACGACCGCCCGTTGCCCTTCTCTGAAGCGGACAACCGGCCCCGGGAACTGGCCGTTGTACAACGTCGTTGACACGATATGGTCCGGTGCGAGTTCGACCAGCCCAGTTCCGATACGCAGCGTGACCGTCGCTCGCACGGACGAGCGCTGGTCGGGCGCCCGGCCGACGAGGGGAGCCGCGCCGGCGAGGGGGACGAGCCCGGCATACTTCAGCATGGAGCGCCGAGTGATCTTCACGGCTACGGTTCTCCCGAAGAACGCGTCCCAGGACATTCACAGGTTAGCGCCCTTCGACGCCGAGCCTCCACTGTGGTAGATATAGAGTTGCCGATGTCCCCCCTCGCCACCACCGACTCTCCGAGGCCCACCATGTTCAGACACGCCTTGTCGTTGCTGCTCGCCGTCGTTTGTGTCGTGGCGCCCCTCGGCGCCCAGGGGACGAAGCCGAAGGCGAAGAAGTCCGACGCCGCCGCGCCGACCGTGCCCGTGGCGCCGGCCGTCAACGGCCCGAAGGTCGCCGCGCTCGCGCTCGACGCGCTCAAGCCGCGCGCTATCGGACCCGCGACGATGAGCGGGCGGGTCTCGGACATCGCGATCGATCCCCAGGAAGGCTCGACCTTCTACGTCGGCCTGGGCACCGGCGGCGTGATGAAGACGAGCGACAACGGCGGCAGCTTCGAGGCGATCTTCGAAAAGGAGGACGTCGCCGCGGTCGGCGCCGTCGCCGTCGCGCCATCGGATCCGAAGACGGTCTGGGTCGGCACCGGCGAGGCGAACGACCGCAACAGCTCGCAGTGGGGCAATGGCGTCTATCTGTCCACCGACGCCGGCGGTTCCTGGAAGAACGTCGGACTCAAAGACAGCAAGACCATCGCGCGCATCGTCGTGCACCCGAAGGACCCGAAGACCGCGTGGGTGGCGGTGATGGGCGACCTCTGGACGCCCAGCCCCAACCGGGGTCTCTACAAGACGACCGACGCCGGCCAGACCTGGAAAGCCGTGCTGCAGGCGCCCCCCGCCGACCGCGACAAGGTCGGGTGCGGTGAGGTCGCGATCGATCCGTCCGATCCGAGCGTGCTGTACGCGGTGCTCTACGCCCGCATGCGGACGCCGTGGTCGTTCACGGCCGGACCGGGCGTGACCGACGGCAAGGATGTGGGCGGCGTCTTCAAGAGCGCCGACGGCGGCGCCAACTGGAAGAAGCTCGAGAAGGGGCTGCCGGGCCAGACCGGCCGCATCGGCCTCGCGGTGTACGCGAAGAACCCGAAGGTCGTCTACGCGGTTGTGCAGAGCTACGAGGGCGGCACGGCGAACATCGACAACAACCTGAGCAAGGCCGGCGGTGTGTTTCGCTCCGACGACGCCGGCGAAACGTGGGCGCGCACGAGCAGGCTGGACCCGCGGCCGTTCTACTTCAGCCAGATCCGCGTTGACCCCGAGAACGACTTGCGGGTCTACGTCCTCGGCTACATGCTGCACGTCTCTGACGACGGCGGGAAGACGTTCCGCGAGGACTACTTCAAGAACGTCCACCCGGATTGCCATGCGCTGGCAATCGACCTGACACACCCGAAGCGCGTGATCCTCGGCACCGACGGCGGGCCTTACCAGAGTCATGACGGCGGTAAGCACTGGGACCTGATGAACCGGATGGCGGCAGGCGAGTACTACCGCATCTCGACCGACGACAGCGTGCCCTACCGGATCTGCGGCGGCCTCCAGGACAACTCCAACTGGCTGGGGCCGAGCCGCACGTGGACGAAGTCCGGCATCCTCAACACCGACTGGACCATGATCGGCGGCGGCGACGGCTTCTCCTGCGTGTTCGACCCGGCGGACCCGAACGTGATCTACACGGAGTCGCAGTCGGCCGACTTCTACCGGTTCAACATCCGCAACGGCGAGACAAAGTCCCTCCGGCCGGAGCCGCCCGAGGGCCAGCCGGCGTTCCGCTTTCACTGGAACTCGCCGCTCATCCCGAGCACGCACGAGAAGGGGACGATCTTTCTCGCCGGCAACCGCGTCTTCGCGCTGACGGACCGCGGCGAGCGCTGGCGCGCGATCAGCCCCGACCTCACCTCCCAGGACGTGACGCGCATTCTCGCCAGCGGGAGCGGGGCCGAGACGTTCGGCATTGTCTACACGCTGGCCGAGTCGCCGGTGAAGGCGGGCCTCCTGTGGGCCGGCACGGACGACGGGAAGCTGTGGATCACGCAGGACGGCGGAGGGCAGTGGACGGATCTGACCGTGAACCTGCCGGCCGCCCTCAGGGGCCAGTGGATGACGCGGATCGAGCCGAGCCGCTTCGACGCGCAGGTGGCATACCTGGTCGTGGATGCGCACCGGCTGGGCAATTACGCGCCGCTTGCATTCCGGACGGCGGATAGCGGCAAGACGTGGCAGAGCATTGCCGCCACCCTGCCCGCCGACGCGCCGGTGAAGGTGCTGCGCGAGGATCCCGCCAACCAGAACCTGCTGTTCGCGGGGACCGAGTTCGGCCTGTTCGCCAGCTTCGATCGCGGCGCAACCTGGGTGAAGTACCCGGGCCTCCCGACGGCGGCGGTGGACGACCTCGTCATCCAGGCGAGGGACCACGATCTCGTCATCGCGACGCACGGGCGCAGCCTGTTCATCGTGGACGACATCCGGCCCCTCGAGGAGTTGACCACGGAACTTGCCGGTCAGGACGCCTATCTGTTCCAGCCGCGCCCCGCGTTCGGCACCAATCTCCTGCCCGGCTGGGTCGAGTCCGAAGGGACGACCGGCATCTACCGCGGCGCGAACCCGCCGGACGGCGCGATTATCTCCTTCCACGTGAAGGAGTACACCGGCGAGCCGGTGAAGATCACGATCACCAACGCCGCGAAGCAGACGGTCGCCAGCCTGACGTCGCCCGGGACGCCGGGGTTTGGGCGCGTCGCGTGGGACCTCAGGATGTCCAAGGAGTTCCTGACCGAGTACGGCGGCGAGGGCACGAAGTTCGTCCGGCCCGGCGAGTACGAAGTGACGCTCGCGCACGGCAAGACGACGCAGTCCCAGAAGCTGAAGGTCGAAGTCGCGCAGGGACTCGAGACGCGGTAAGCCGGTCGCTCATCACGAGCCGTCGGCGCGGCTTCGAGCCGTTGCCCGCACTCGAGGAAGGCATGTCGATTCGCGAACTGGCGCGCCGGATCTGGGTGCTGGCCCGCCGCGACCGCCTGCTCCAGGACGTTCGCCACGCCGGGCGGGCACTCCGAAAGGACCGCCGGTTCACGGCGGTCGCCGTTCTCATCCTCGCGCTCGGCATCGGTGGAAACACGACGGTCTTCAGCCTGGTCAACGCGCTTCTCCTCAATCCGTTTCCGTATCCGCACGCCGAACGCCTCGTGGAGATCGTGGCCGGCACGGACAACCGGTCCTGGTCGTCCACCGTCCGTGTCGCGGACTTCGCCTACTGGCGCCAGCAGGCGACGGCGTACGAGGCGATGGCGGCGTACGGCTACTCGCGTTCGAACCTCACGGGTCAGAGCGCGCCCGGCTTCGACGGCCCGGAACGAATCGTCACGGGCACGGCCACGGATTCGTTTCTTCGGGTTCTCGGCGTCGCCCCGAGCCTCGGCCGTTTCTTCACCGCGGCGGAGGATCGTCCTGGCGGTCCCCCGGCCGTCGTCCTCAGCTACGGGGCGTGGAACCGCCGATTCGGGGGCAGACGGAACGTGCTCGGCGAGACCCTGAAGCTGGACGGCACCGTGAGGACGATCGTGGGCGTCATGCCGGCGAATCTCAGGCTGCCAGGGATGTTCACCTGCGAGGCGTGGCTCCCGGCGGCGTACGACGTGGCCGCGAACATGCAGCCGGGCTACGACACCCGGTACGACGGGGACCATGTCGTCGCACGGCTCAGGAACGGCGTTTCGCCGGACCGCGCGCAGGCGGAATTGAGCCTGCTGGTCGCCCGGCTGGAACAGCAGCTTCCCCGGCGCACGAGGAACTGGCAGGCGCGGGTCGTCCCGCTGGGGGCCGATCTCGCCGAAGACAACGGGGGGCGCCTGCGGCTGATCGCCCTGGTCGTCGGCACGGGCCTCCTTCTTGCGTGCGCGAACCTGGCAGGTTTGTTCCTGGCGCGGGGCATCGCCCGATCCAGGGAGATCGCCGTGCGCGCGTCGCTTGGCGCAGGCCGCGCCCGACTTGTACGTGAGGCCCTTACGGAGACCCTGTTGATCGCGCTTGGGGGAGGCGCGCTCGGCCTCGCGCTCACCGCCTGGGCGATTCGCGTCGTCGGGGCCGCCGCTCCCCCGTTCATGGGGCTCGATTCGGCGCTGCGCATCGACGGCACGGTGCTGGCGTTCGCGCTCGGCCTGTCGCTGCTGACGGGTGTGGCGTTCGGCCTCGTGCCGGCGATTCAGGGCTCGAAGGCGGACCTGACGACCGTGTTGAAGGGCAGCACGTCGAGCCGCGGTCGAGCACGCGCGAGCAGTCGGACCCTCTCGGTTCTGGTCGTCGCCGAGATGTCGCTCGCGCTGATGCTGCTCGTTGGCGGCGGGCTGATGGCGCGGACTTTGGTGGGCCTGACCCACGTGGACACGGGCATCCGCCCGGACGGCGTCCTCACGTTCCGCGTCAGTCTCTCCGGGTCGAAATACGAGTCGGCCCCGCGACGCGCCGAGTTCCTCGACTCGCTCCTCGGTCGCCTTCGTGCGATTCCGGGCGTCGCCGGGGCGGCGGCGGTGTCGCCGCTGCCCATGAGCCGTGAGTACTCGGGCAGCGGGTTCACGATTGAGGGCCGCCCGGTGCCCGCGGACTGGCACGATATGGCGGCGCAGTACTGCCAGGCATCGCCCCATTACTTCCGGACGATGGGGATTCCCGTCGCGCTCGGGCGCGAGTTCGCGGACTCTGACGGCGCGACCGCGCCGGTGGTTCTGGTCAACACCGCGCTCGCCAGACGCTTCTTCCCGGGCGAGAATCCGGTAGGCCACCGCCTAGTGAGACTGGGTACGATCGTCGGCGTCGTCGGCGACATTCGCCATAACGGACCCGCCGCGAAGCCGGACCCGCAGATCTACTACCCTTTCGCGCTCGGGCCTCCCCGGTCGCTCTCGGTCGCGATCCGGACGCCCGGCAACCCCCTGGACATGGCCTCGCTCGTCCGGCAGCAGGTCCGTGCGCTCGACGGCGACCTGCCGATCGATCGATTGAAACCGATGACCGACGTCGTGAGCGAGTCGATCGCGGATGTGCGACTCGTCACGACGGTCGTCGGCGGATTCGCCGCGTTTGCCCTGGCCCTCGCGGCCATCGGCGTCTACGGGGTGATGGCGTACTCCGTCAGCAGGCGGCAGCACGAGATCGGGATTCGGATCGCGCTCGGAGCGTCCCGTCGCCAGGTGCTCTCCCTGGTGCTGTCGCGCAGCGCCCTGCTCTCGACGGCAGGTATCGCGATTGGAGTCCCGGCGGCCCTGGCTTCCGCGAGGCTGATGGCGTCGATCCTCTACGGTATCGGTCCGAACGATCCCACCGTGTTTATTGCCGTCCCCACGTTGCTCCTGCTCGTGGCGCTCCTGGCCTCACTCCTGCCGGCTCGACGCGCGGCCGGTGTGGACCCACTCGCCTCGCTGCGCGCCGAGTAGACCGTCCCCGAGCCGGTCGTCCAGCCTCCAGTTCCCGCGTCGGGGCGTGCCGGATGGTCGAGGCGGGCGTCGAAATCTGGATGGTGATGGATGGGATGTTCGAGGTCCGCCTTCGCCGCTTCGCGGCTACGGCGGGACACCAGCCTTCGCATGGCTGGCACGGGAGCGAAGGCTGGTGGACGGCAGGAGGCTCGAACTCCCGACCTCCGCGTTGCGAAGGGCTCGGGG
>Ga0209048_10000078_pt1 | contig 90804 bp, 75 predicted proteins | sample FrelakmetCRP12CR_FD_187146 | JGI IMG/M metagenome (GOLD analysis project Ga0209048, IMG submission 187146) | Freshwater lake sediment microbial communities from the University of Notre Dame, USA, for methane emissions studies - CRP12 CR (SPAdes)... | ecosystem: Environmental > Aquatic >...
GCTCAATAGTTTTCCATCGCGCCCGGCGCGACCCCGTGGGGTGAAGCGTTCGAGCGCTGGAATTTGCCGTGTGTTTGGGGCATACGGTGATGCTGACTGCGGGAACGAGGTCGGCTTCGCCGTGGTGCTACGAGCCCGTTCAATAGTTGGACCCGAGACCCTGCGAGCACCCCGTATTGTTGCCAAGGGCCGCGAGGTCCCGGAGCACGTTTAGTAGATTTCGATGACTGGGGTCTCTCCCGCGGTTGCGTTTCAACGGAGGGTGGCCCATGGAAATACTGTACCCGCGCTGCGCGGGACTGGATGTGCACAAAGATGTGGTGGTGGCGCGGGTGCGCTGCGTGAGCGAGCCGCGGGTGGAGGAGACCCGGAGCTTCGCGACCACGACGGCCGCGCTCGTGGAGCTGCAGGAGTGGCTCACCTCGCACGGCGTCAGCCATGTCGCGATGGAAGCGACGGGGGTGTACTGGAAGCCGGTGTGGCACCTGCTTGAGGAGCACCTGGAACTTGTGCTCGCCAACGCCCAGCACATCCGTAACGTCCCCGGGCGCAAGACCGATGTGAACGACGCGGCCTGGATCGCGGACCTGCTGGCCCACGGCCTGATCCGCTCGAGCTTCGTGCCACCGGCCCCGATCCAGGCGTTGCGGGACTTTACGCGGACCCGCAAGCAGCTGGTGCGGGAGATCGCCCAGCACACGTTGCGGATCCAGAAGACGCTCGAGGACGCGAACCTGAAGCTCGGCAGTGTGCTCTCGAGCATCATCGGTTCGAGCGGTCGGGCGATCCTCACGGCGCTTATCGCCGGGGAAACCGACCCCGAGCGCCTGGCAGATCTGGCCCAGGGCACGGCCCGCCGCAAGCGCGCCGCGCTCATCGAGGCGCTGCATGGTCGCATCACCCCGCATCATCGGCGGCTGCTGAAGCTCCACCTCGATCTGATCGGGGCGCTTGAGCAGGCGCTCGTGGAGGTGGACGCCGATGTGGGAAAACTCTTGGCGCCGATCCGTCAAAGCGCCCGCCTGCTGACCACCATGCCGGGGGTGAGTGATCTCACCGCGCAGGTGGTCCTGGCGGAGATCGGCGCCGACATGGCGCGCTTCCCGACCCCCGGACATCTGCTCTCCTGGGCAACGATGTGCCCGCGAAATGACGAGAGCGCCGGCAAACGCCGCTCGACGCGTACCCGCAAGGGCTCTCCCTGGCTGAAAACGGCACTCGTCACGGCGGCCTGGGCCGCGGTACGGGTGAAGAACAGCTACCTGCAGGCCCAGTTCCTGCGCCTGCGCGCGCGCCGCGGAGCCAAGAAAGCCATCCTCGCCGTCGCTGCCTCCATGCTCACCGCCATCTGGCACATGCTCAAGAACGGCGTCGAATACCATGACCTCGGCGCCGATCACTTCGCTCGCCGTGATCGCTCCAAAGCCATCCTGCGGCTCGTCCGACGCCTCAACGACCTCGGCTGCGATGTCCAGATCGCTCCTCTGGCCGCTTGATCCACGATGAAACACCACAAAAGACCAAGAGCTTCTTAGTAGGGCTTGTCCCCAAGGACGGATGCCCGATCCATCTTGCGGAAGCTGGGCGGATAGTCCATCACCGCATAGTGCTGCGTGCAGCGGTTGTCCCAGATCGCCACACTGTTGGGCTTCCAGCGCCAGCGCACCTGGTATTCGGGCACGTACGCCTGGCTGATCAGATACTGAAGCAGATCGCCCCCGACCTGGTTGTAGTCCTGTCCGTACCGGATGCGTGTCTGCGTGTGGAAATTGACGAAATGTGTGGCAAATCCGTTGACGAACAGCCCCTTCTCGCCGGTTTCGGGATGGGTTCGCACCACCGGATGTTCGACGTCCGGATACCGGGCGCGCAGCGCCTCGCGCTGGTCGGCCGGCACCAAGGCACCGAGACTGCTCATGAAACTATGACTGGCCCAGAGGTCGGCAATGTGCGCCTTCACGTCCTCCGGCAGATGATGGTAGGCGGCGACCATGTTTGCCCACATCGTATCGCCGCCCACGGGCGGACATTCACGGCAACGCAACACGCAGGCCTTTGACGGGATGGCCCGCCACGTGTTGTCAGCGTGCCAGATGTTTTCATAGCGATCCACCCGCTTGTCCGGCGTCTTGTAGAGTTGCACGAGGCCCGGCGCATCCGGCGGCGAGGGCAACAGCGGATGCCCTTCGAGCTCGCCCATCCGCGCGGCAAACGCGACGTGATCCTGCTGCGAGATATCCTGGTCACGCAGGAACAGCACCCGATGCCTGAGCAGGGCGGCATAGACCTCGGCGAACAGGGCATCGTCGTCGGCGGCATCCCGGAGACTGACGCCAAGCAGCTCGGCACCAATGTTGCAGGTGAGTTGTTCAATACGCATTGGATCCCCCGGCTCGTCTCGAAAGAATCTAGTCGGCCCGGCGCTCGGCGATCTCCGCGGCCAGCACTTCTTGCCTGGCACAGCCCGGGATGCTGGCGAGATCGTCCACCCACGACAGCGCCGACTGACGCCAGATCTGGTTGCGGGGGATCAGTTGATCGCGCTGGTGCACGCCGCCCAGCCGCAGGCTGATGTAGGGGTCGGCAAGATCCGGCGTGTACGAATGGATCCCGGTGGCACACTCTGGGCAAAAAACCTGAATCCGGCGGACGCCGCTGCTGCCGATCTTGCAGTACTCCTTGGTCGGACCTTGAACCGCGAAGGTCACTTTGCGCACCAACGCTCCGAAGCGGAAGGCCGACGCCGACAGGACCTGGCAGTCCGTGCAATGACAGATGATGACTTTGGCTTCATCCACCTCGGCGCTGAAGGTGACGGCGCCGCAATGGCACGCCCCGGATACCTGCATGGTGATTCTCCCGTCTGGATCTGGTGCCCGCCGCGCGCGGAACAGGCATGAGAACGGCTGAATTCAGGGTGCCTTGGCCTTGACTGTGTCGAGCATGCGGTGCCGTGCTGAAGGCCCGCGGCAGGTCGCAGGAACCACGCGGACCAACCACGTGGGCCACGTATCCGAACCGTCGCGTTTAGGCTCCGTAGGTCTGCCGCAGGTAGCGCTGAATGTCCGCCGATTCGTACATGGCGGCCCCCGTGTTCGGGTCGACGAGGTAAGGCACCATCATCTTGCCGCCTCGCTCCACCAGCTTACGACGGTGCTCGGTCGGCGGGACGTAGTTCTTTCTCACGCCTGGCGGCAGCCACTCCACGGGCCGGCCGGGCCCCTTGCCGACGTTGTGCAGCTGATAGGGCAGTTCCAGTTCGCACATCGTCTCCCGGACGAGCCGTGCGTAGGGACTGGCCTCGAAGGAATACAGCTCCAGTGGCTGGGCCGGCGCCTTGCTCGGCCGGGCGAACATGCCTTTCTTCAGGCGCAACAGCGTCGCGAGCAGCGACAGCGGCAACAGCCGCCGCGGTGGGCGTGCGCCGACGGGACCGTACTCGGCGTAGAGGTAGCGGACGATGTCTCGGGACTCGTAGAGCCGCTTGCCGGTATTGGGATCGACGAGGAAGGGGATCTGCCCCTTGCCTCCGGCCTGCCGCAGCTGCTCCCGGAACCGGTTACCTCCCTTGGGCACCGGGCGAATAACTACATCCAGATCGAGCTCAGTGAGCGTCTCTCGCACGTACCGGCAGAAGGGACAGAATTCGCCGTCGTAGAGTTCGAGCGGCCGCGCGGGCTCTTTGCGGTGTCCCTTGACCACGGCGCCCCGTCCCAGGCGCGCCAGCGACGAGAGCAGCGATACGACCGCTTTGAACGTGTTGGCCAACTTACGCTCCCGTGCCGGCCTCGTCGGCAGATCCCGCGCCGTAGGTCTTCTGCAGGTATTGCTGGATGTCGCGCGTCTCGAACATGGCGACCTTCGTATTGGGGTCCACGATGTACGGCACCATCACGCGACCGGCCCGCGCCAGGAACTTGCGGCGGTTCTCGGTGCCCGGCATGTAGTCGTGCATGTACTCGGCGCGGTATTCCGGTGGCATATAGTCCGCGTGCGAGCCCGGGGTCTTGCCCACGTTGTGCAGCAGGTAAGGGATCTCGAGCTCGCAGAACTTTTCGCGGACGAGGCGCGCGTAAGGGCTGCCCTCCCACGAGTAGAGTTCGAGCGGCTTCTTCGGCCGCTTGCTGGGGCGCGCAAACATGCCGTTCTTGCCGCGCGTGGCGCTCGCCAGGGTCGAGGTGGCGATCCTGCGCTCCGGCACCTTCTCCCAGTCGAGTCCGTACTGCTTGTACAGGTACTCGACGATCGCTTCCGACTCGTAGAGCTTCTTACCGGTGTTCGGATCGTGGAGAAACGGGATCTTCGCCTTGCCGCCGATCCTCATCAGGCGCTGCCGATGGCGCTTTCCGCCCTTCGGCACGGGATAGATCATGGCGTCGAGATCGAGTTCGGTCAGTGCCTCGCGCACGTGCCGGCAGAAGGGGCAGTACTCGGCCTCGAACAACTCAAGCGGCTTCTTCGGCGCCTGCCGGTGGCCCTTGACGATGACACCGCGATTGACCCGCAGCAGGGAGGTCCCGAGCGAGGCCAGCGCACGCAGCCTGGTGGCCGGATCGCCAAGACCGAGCGCGGACTTGCCGAACGAAACAAACTCATCGAGGGCCGTGCCTCCAGGTCCCCCGGTGCTTGCCGTCTTCTTGCCCTTCCTCGAACCATCGGTGCGTGCCATAAATGTGTCCTCGGCGGTCTAGAAGGCGACATCGCCAGCGCAAATGGTGTGGTATGCACGGGGCACCGGGAACCCCCCTCGGAGGGGGGGGAACGCCGCTGAGGAAGCCTTACAGTGCCGTTTATCGCGCGCTGGTCGCCGTGCGCCTAATTTGCAACAGGAATCATGATGCATAGCGTCCTGGCGCAGACTCTCCCCTTGGTCGCCCTCGCCTTCCTGGCCTCGGCAATATTCAGCCTCGGGCTGGACCTGACGCCACGGCAGATCATCGAGCCGCTGCGCGACAAGCGCCTGCTCGCTTTCTCGCTGGTCGCAAACTTCGTTCTCGTTCCCCTGATTGCGCTCGTCCTCGTGCGCCTGGTCCCCATGGACCGAGCGCTGGCGATCGGGATCCTCGTCTACGCCATCGCCGCCGGCACGGAGGGCGGCCCGAAGTTCGTCGAGCTCGCGAGGGGCAACGCCGGGTTCGCGATCGGCCTGCTGGCGGTGCTGCTTTCGATCAGCATCGCCCTGGTGCCTGCCGTGCTCTCCCTGGCGGTGCCCGATGCGCATATCGACCGCGGCGCACTGCTGGTAAAGCTGCTGGCGGCCGTGGGCGTGCCATTGGTGGTCGGCCTGTTCCTGCGATCACGGTTCGCACCGCTCGCAGACCGACTCAGCGCCGTGATGCACCGCGTATCGTTGGCGCTGCTTGGCGTGTTCTTCCTGCAGGCTGTCTACGTCAACTTTGACACCATGCTGGCGCTGCAATCCCGCGCGCTCATGACGGGCCTGCTGTTCTTCGCCCTCGCCTTTGCCACGGGTTACCTGCTGGGCGGCCCGAAGCGCGAGAACCGCCGTGCCCTCGCCCTGATGACCTTCATACGCAACGCACCCATCTCGATGACGACGGCCAGCCAGGTGTTCACGCACGACCCGGGCGTGCTGGTCATGGTCGCCGTGATGTCCGCCCTGTCCGTGGTGCTCGGCGTTCTCGCGACCGTCGGGTTCCGCCGCTTGGGCGCGTGAGGCACGAGCGCCGCGATCGTTCAACGGCCGTTCTGATTCCCACCCTCGACCGGGAGTCCCGCGCTCCACCAGGCACGCATACCCTGGCGCAACTGGCAGGCATCGAATCCGTGTGCCCGCAGGATCCGGACCGCCGGGATACTGCGATGAGCCGAAAGGCAGATGGCAACGACGGGCCGCTCTTGGTCCAGCACCAGGGATGGGACGCGCGCCCTCAACTCCGTCACCGCGACATGGATCGCACCCGCGATCCGGCTGGCGCGCCATTCTGCGCCTGTACGCACGTCGAGGAGTTGCGGCGCGAAGCCGCCCTGCAGGCGCGCATGCAACTCGTGCGCATCGATCTCGGGAACACCGCCGAATGGCAACCACCAGAGCAAATTCATGATCGTCAGCGACTCAGGATGTGGATGCCCACGGCGGCTTCCTCGATGCCCTGAAAGCCGCCGTCGTTTTCCTGAATGGCGTGACGTGCGCCCGGCACCTGGCGTGCAACGGCTTCGCCGCGCAACTGCGTGGTCAGCTCATACAACTGGGCCAGGCCCGTCGCGCCAAGCGGATGCCCTCTTGACTCGAGACCTCCCGAAGGGTTGACCGGCAGGCGTCCGCCCAGTGCGAACTCGCCGCGCTCCGCGGCCGGCCCACCTTCGCCAATAGGCACGAAGCCGAGGTTCTCAGCCTGGATAATCTCGCCCATGGCCGTCGCGTCATGGACCTCGGCCACGTCCATGTCTTTGGGACCCAGCCCCGCCTGCTCGTACGCCTGCTGCGCGGCGAGGCGCGCCACGTGCAGTTCGGGCTGGTCCAGCCGACGACGGCCGAAGCTGCGGAGCACGCTGGCGGAGACCCGGATGCAGCGCTTGCGGTCGGCACCGATGCGTCTGAGCCCTTCCTCGGTGCACAGGATGGCCGCCGCGGCACCGTCGGACAGCGGCGCGCACATCGGCACCGTCAGCGGATAGATCACGGGCGGCGCGGCAAGAATCTCCTCGATGCTGAAGGTCTTGTGGATCTGCGAATACGGGTTGTGCACCGAGTGCCGGTGGTTCTTGGCGGACACGGCGGCAAGCTGCCGCTGCGTGGTCCCGTAGTTCTTCATGTGCAGACGGCACAGACCGGCAGCGATGGCCATGAACGTGCTGCCCGGGGGTCCGGATCGCGTCTGCTCGGGGATCTCGAGGCCTTCCGCCATCCGCTCCAGAACCTGCTGATTGATGTCCGAGCGCGACACGTCCCAGCCCGCCTCGAACAGCGAAAACGCCCGGGCCTTGTCGAGGATGTTCATCTTCTCGGAACCCAGCGCCAGTGCCACGTCAGCGCCCCCCGCACGCAGACTCTGCACCGCCAGGTGAAACGCCGCACTGCCCGAGGCGCAGGCGCTCTCCACGTTGAAGATCGGGATCGAGTCGATGCCGATCTTGCTGAAGACGACGTGGCCGGGAATGGTGACCTGTCCCTGCAGGGGACCCTGCGTGATGCCGGAATAGAACGCCACGCCGATGTCGGCGGTCCTGCAGTTCGCGTCCTTGACGGCCCGGTCGAGCGCCTCGCGCGCGAGGTCGTGCACCGGCCGATCGAGGTGGCGGCCGAAGACCGTGGTAGCGATGCCGGCGATGTAGACGGGAGTCATGTCTTTCGGGGCGCCTGCGGCGGCGGCGCCACCGGCTCCCGCAGGGTGACGAATTCCTCGGCCGCCGTCGGGTGGATGCCGATGGTGCGATCGAAGACCGCCTTGGTGGCGCCGGCCTGCATGGCGACGGCGAACCCCTGGACGATCTCGCCCGCCTCCGAGCCCACCATGTGCAGCCCGACGACACGATCCGTCGCGGCATCCACCACCAGCTTCATCAGAGTGCGTTCGGTGCTGCCGCTCAGGGTGTGCTTGAGTGCCTTGAATTCACTGCGAAAGATGGTGACCGCGCCGAGCCTCTCGCGCGCCTCGGCCTCGCTCATGCCCACGGTGCCGACGCTGGGATGGGTGAATACCGCCGTCGGTATCAGCTCATAGCTCATCGTCCGCGCGGCCTTGTCGGCGGGGGACCCAAACAGGCGATCGACGACCACCATGGCCTCGGCCAGCGCGACCGGGGTGAGCTGCACTCGCGCAGTGACATCCCCCGCCGCATAGATCGACGGCACGTTGGTCCGGTAGTCCTGATCGACCAGCACGGCGCCATCGGCGCCCTGCGCGACCCCTGCGCTCTCGAGCCCCAGGCCCTCGACCCTGGGTACGCGCCCGGTGGCACAGAGCACAGCATCGACCACCAGGCTGCCGCCGCCCAGCAGGCTGACCCGCAGCCCGGCAGTCGTCCGCTCGATGGCCGACACGCCGGCATTCAGTCGCAGGTCGACGCCTTTCTTGACCATTTCCGCGCCGAGGAAACGACGTACGTCGTCGTCGAACCCGCGAAGCACCTGCGGCCCGCGATAGAGCTGCGTGACCCGCGCGCCCAGGCCGTTGAAGATGGAGGCAAATTCGCAGGCGATGTACCCGCCCCCGACCACAAGTAGCCGGCTGGGGAAGGGCTCCAGGTCGAACATGTCGTTCGAGGTGAGCACGTGCTCGCGACCTGGGACGTCCGGAACCTGCGGTCGTCCGCCGCTCGCGATCAGGATGTGCCGCGCGCTGAGTCGCCTGATCGAGCCCTCACCATCGGCCCTGACATCGATCTCGACGGTGTGTGCATCGAGCAGCCGGGCATGGCCGTAGAGCACCTGCACGCCACTGCCGACGAGGAGCTTGTGATACACCGCGTTCAGGCGCGCCAGTTCGTTGCGGCGGTTCTCCTTCAACCTGGCCCAATCCAGTCGCGGCGGCGCCCCGTCCCAGCCGAAGCCGTGGGATTCGTCGAAGGCTTCCCCGTAGTGGGCCGCGTAGCTGTAGAGCTTCTTCGGGATGCAGCCGACGTTGACGCAGGTGCCCCCGAGCCCAGCGGCGCCACCCGCCTCCGCGAGCGTCACCCGGGCGCCGCGCGCGGCGGCCATGCGCGCTGCACGCACGCCACCGCTGCCCCCGCCGATGACGAGGAGGTCGGTGTCGAACGCGGAAGCCGTTGCAATCACTTCGACGCCCCGGCCGTGGAAATCTTCTCTTCGTAGCTCTTCGTGTAATCGACCAAGCTGCGCGCCATCTCAAGGAACGGCCGCTTCGACGCGCGCGACAGGTGGAACACCACCACGGGCGCGACGGTGAGGAAGACAGCGCTCAGGATCACCTCGTCAATGATCCTGCTGTCCATCGCAGGAACGCCACGCAGCCTCGACAGCATCGCGTCAAACGTATTGCTGCCGCGGTTGCCGATGTCCATGACGTTGGCGATCAGCTCGATGTCACGGATCTCGCGCGGCGAGTACTTGTGCTGCATTGCGCGTCTGAGTACTGGCTGTACGCGCACGAAGTCCTCCTTGACGAGCGCCCTCACGTACTGGATCGCCAGCCATTTTCGCCGGTCGAACCCGGCCGGATCGAGCCGCTCGAGCTGGGCCAGTTCCTCGTTCGAGACCCCGCTGATCTCGGCCCACTCGTGGTGTCCCCAGCTGCAAAAGCGACATCCGTTGAGTTGCGATACGCTCAGCATGAGCTCCTCCCGGAACCCCGGGTCAACCTCCTGCTTCGCCCAGACCCGGTACATCGCGCCCATTTCGCGCACCAGGGACGCCATCCGGACCGCCAGCTGGGGTGCGGTGATGGTGCGCTTCTTGAACCCGCCGAATGGGGATTGAGGCTTCTTCTTCCTGCCGATGGGCATCGGATCATCCTCAAGGGGTGCGGTCAGTGCCTGCCGGCCTTCTCGCGACAGCTATCGCGGACCGTACGGCGCAGAACCTTGCCGACGGGAGTGAGCGGCAGCGCGGTCGCAAAGCGGATCGTGCGCGGCACGTCGTTGTCGGACAGCCTTGCCGCCAGGAAGGCTCGAAGTTCCTCGACGTCGACCGACTCGTCCGCGCGCAGAACAACCTCGGCATGAACGTACTCGCCGCAGACCGGATCAGAAATGCCGACGACCGCCGACATCAGTACCCGCGGATGGGCGCTGATCGCCGCCTCGACAATGGACGGATACACGTTCTGATCGTTGCAGCGAATCGTGTCTTTGACTCGATCGAGCACGTAGACATAGCCGTTGGCGTCGATGCGGCCGAAATCGCCCGACTTCCAGTAGCCGTCGGAGAACTCCGCGGCCGTCTTCTCGGGGGCGTGCAGGTAGCCCAGGCAGGTCGCGCGCGACCGCATCCAGATCTCGCCGTCGTGACCGTCCGGCACCGGCCGCCCTTCGCGATCGACGATTCGCAACTCAACGCCGGGCACGATTCGCCCTGCAGAGGCGAAATGCGATTCGTCTCCGTTGCGATCGGGCCGGTGCTCGGCCTTGCTCATCGATGTGACCGAGCCGGCATGCTCCGAACTGGCGTAGACCTGCACGAAGATGTCACCGAAGCGCTGCCGCAGCTGCCGGAGTCGGTGAGGACTCATTGGCGACGCCCCGTAATAGATCGTCTGCAGCGACGACAGGTCACTTTCCCGCGCTTCCGGCGCCTCGAGCAGGCGATACAGCATCGACGGCACCATCAGCGTCGCAGTCACCTTCTCGCGCTCGACCGTCCGGCACCAGGTCGCCAGGCTACGGTCATTCATGGTGAGGGTGCAGCCGCCCCTGAAGAGGACGGGGAAGAAGACGATGCCGCTGGCATGGCTGATCAGCCCGAAATGCAGGAGCCGCGCCTCGCGTACCGGAATCGAATCCGCCGTCGCGAAGTGCAGGTCTTTGGACGCCATGAAGTTGTCGATGCTGTACATGACGGCCTTGGCGGCGCCCGTCGTACCGCCAGTGAATCGCAGCAACAGGCAATCCCGGCGATCGTCGTTTACGACGTTGGGATTCTCGTCACTCACACCTTCCAGCAGCTCCCAGAAGTGCAGCGCATCGGGGAATGCATCCTGCGGTGGGTCCATGCTGACAATGGTCAGACCGCGCTCCTTGAGGAGCGCGTAGTGAGTCGGGAGCAATTCCGCTTCGATGAACACGACCTTCGGCTTGACGAGGCCGATCTGGTGCGCCTGGGCCTCCAGCGTGTCGGTCGTATTGGTGTAGCAGCCGCAGGCGTCGCCCTTCAAGGCGGTGAAGAAGCTCAACAGAGACAGGCTGTCGTTATGCAGGATGCACAGCCAGGCATCGCCACGCCGCAGGTCGAGACGTTCGCGCATCATGTTGACGATGCGATTGGTCAGCCGGTGGTACTCGCGAAAGCCGTAGCGACGGTTGCGCTCGACGTTCACGACGCATTCGGCATTGCCATAGGTCCTGGCGAGGCCCTCGCTGACAACCGAGAAATTGATCTGCATTCGGTAAGTCCTCTAGACGGCGCGCGCCCGACCCGTAACCGGGAACCGTTGCCGTTGGATGCCTATTCTCGGACGCGGCAGCGGCCGAATACCCCCCCGGCAGAGGGGGGTGCACAGAGGCACCGCTACGGGCCATAAGGAAGGTCGTGCTGGTACGATGCCACCGCGTCGGCTCTGCGAGGACTGCCTATGAACGATCAAGAAAGACACCTGCGGCACTCGGCGCTCGTCATGAGCCTGGTCGGCTGGACCCTGGCGGCCGGCTTGGTCGCCTTGCTGTTCCTCTATCCGCCGGGATTTCTCTGGGGTGTCGAGCCGGAGGGCTTTCCGCATCTCGGCCCCGGGCACCCGCCCTCTCCCTATCACGGACTGCACCCCTATCTTTTCATGATCGGGGCGCTCTACCTCGCCTACGGCATTCTCATGATCCGGGGCGCGCGCGATCCGAAGGCGAATGCAGCGCTGTTCGACTTCGGCATTCTCTCCAGCCTGCTCCACGGCTTCGTCATGATCCCGCAGGCCTTCTACTATCCAAACGAGCACGCCCACCTGTGGGCGGACATTCCGGCCCTTGGAGTGATTACCGTGGTGCTCTGGATCTGGCACCCGAACCGCGCAATCCGCAGGGCCGTCGATGTCACGCCCACCCGCCCCAGCTGAATTCGACGTCGTCATCGTCGGCAGCGGCTTCGGTGGCAGCGTCACGGCGAATCGCCTGGCGCTGGCGGGCAAGCGCGTGCTGGTGCTGGAGCGGGGCCCGTGGCGTGATTCCCTGCCCGTGCGTTCGATGGGCATCGAGCGGCGCGCGCCCTTCCCCTATGGGATGAGGGCCGTCACTCATCTGCTGCACTCCCTGCACTCGGGAAAGCTGCGGCTGCGCCTGAACCGCGCCGGGATGTTCGAACTGTTCGCTTTCCCGGGCCTTTACGTCCTCGCCGGCTCCGCCGTCGGCGGCGGCAGCACGGCCTATGGCGGTCTGCTCGAGGCACCGCGCAATCCAGCCCTTTGGCATGGCCGCCACCCGGAACTCGAGCCGGACAGCGTCGAGCGCTACTACGACAAGGTCATCGCCGATCTTGGTGGCGTGCGGCTCAGCCGCGAACACGCTCTGCCGCAATCGGTATGGACGCATCTGCCGGAGGGCCCCGGACGTCTCTGCCACCCGGCGGACTCCCAACCGCACATGGCACTGTTGATTCCCCCATCGCCCGCCGAGGCCGGGCGGATGGCCACGGCGGACTCGGGTGTCGAGCGGCAATACTGCGCCTTCGATGGCGACAGCTTCCTCGGCTCGCGCGGTGGGGCCAAGGCGTCGGTGGATTTCGTCTACCTCGCGCCGGTACTCGCCAGCGGCGTCACGGTGCGTGACCTGTGCGAGGTCACATCGGTCCAGCGCGCCCGTCCGATCGACGGCGATGGCTACCTCCTACATGTCACCGACTTGGCGAAGAAGACGGCTGCCGTTGTGCAGGCCAAGCGGGTCGTACTGGCCGCGGGCACCATGAACACCATGCGCCTGCTGTTCGGTGGCGCCGCGACGCCGGGCGGGCTCGCGCCGATGCCTGCGCTCGGTCGAAATTTCAGTGCGAACGGTGACCTGATTGGAATCTGGCGGACGACATCGGCGCCGGTCTCGAGTTTCACCTCGACCCCGTCGCAGGGAGCATTCGACGTTGCAGGGCACGAGTCTGCAACCTTTGGATTGGGAGGCTTCCCAGGGTTCCAGACGCTGCCACTGCCGTCAGCCGTCAAGCGCCGGCTCGGAAAGCTGTTCTTCCTGTACGGTATGGGCGCCGATAGCGCCGGTGCGTCGGCGTGTTACGCAAACGGACGCCTGCGCGTCGACTACGACCAGCGGCAGGAACCGATTTACGAGGAGGTCCGGGCGGCCTTCGGCATTCTCGCGAGGGAGTCGGGCGACAAGGTCTGGGCGCCAGGAAGACCGATCACGGTGCACCCCGGCGGAGGTGCCTGCCTGGGGCCGGATGCCGAACACGGGGTGGTCGATCACCGTGGCGAAATCTACGGCAATCCGGGGTTGTTCGTCGCCGATGGGGCGGCGCTGCCGGCTGCGGTGGGAGGCCCACCGAGCCTCGCGATCGCGGCGTGGGCGCATCACATCGCCGACGGCATTGCACAATCCGCCTGACGATCGTCACGCCACCGTGTCGAGTATCCCCACCATGCGGGCGCGATGGAGCAGGTGCTCTCGGGACCCTGCGTTGAGCTTGCCGAACAGGTTCTTGAGGTGCCACTTGACCGTCTCGTCGGTCACCCCCATCGCCAGCGCGATCTGCTTGTTCGACAAGTTGCCAGCGAGCAACCTCAGCACCTCGCGTTCCCGCGGCGAGAGCAGCGAACTGCGGGCCACCCGGGCACGGGGCGACTGCAACTTCCCGGCGGCGCTGCCGGTCTGCTGTGTTTCCGCGCTGCGGTCGCGCGAACCGGATGCGGCTCCTGTGGCGGCACGCGACGGCCTTCCGCCGTCGGCCAGTCCAGGCTGAGTGTCGGCGAGGATCCTCGCCAGTCCCCACATCCTTGACACGCTCACCGCTTGATCCAGCAGTGGCGCGGCGTCCTTACCGCGGCGGCTCGTCGCCAGGGCCCTCAGCAGGTAGATCTGGACTCCCTCGCGGCCGCGGCGCAAGCGCTCAGCAGCCGGCGCGAGGGCATTGAGCCGATCAAGCGCGTCTTTCCAGGCCTCGCGTGCCACCGCCGAATAGGCGCGGGCCAGGCCCATCTGCAACTCGACGACGGGGCCCAGCAGGCCCCACTTGTGTTCGACCAGTTCGGCCGCAAGGGCGTCCAGCTTGCGCTCGACGACGGCGCAGACATCGGCGCGCCCGCGCAGCGCATGAATGCGCATGCGCTCGCCCAGGCTGGCAATGCTCAGGCGCGGCAGACGGCGCGCTTCGCCGAGGGCAAACAGGTAGTCCAGCAGGTCGAGGGCACGCTGCTCGCTGCCCTCGAGCGCCGCCACGCGCGCGGCGGTCACGTAGCCCATGATGATCGCGTCGGGAGGAGCGCGGCGTTCGAGGACGTCGAGGCGATTGGCAAGCAACGCGGCAGCCTCGCCCGTTTCATCACGTTCCCACTGCGCGGCGGCCAGGGCCGAGGCCAGGGTCACCGAAATCGGGCTGCGCGTCCCGGAGTCGGCTTCGGCGAGTGCCAGAGCGGCCCGTAGCCCCTTCGCGGCGAGGTCCACCTGGCCTTCCCAGAGGTAACTGATGCCGACGATCCAGTCGCGCCAGCCGAGCGTGTAGCGTCCGATCGACACGTCGTCGGGAGGCAACTGCTTGTAGGTGAAGCGCGCCTCGTCCGGCGCGCCACGGTAGAGCGTCATCAGTGCCAGCTGGTTGGCTCCAACGAGGTAACGCATCGAGGAATGCGTCGGTAAAGCCTCGTACCAGGAGGAGACGATGCGGCCCATGCTGTCGATGTCGTCCGCAAAGAAGGCGGCCGTGGCACAAATCTCAGCGCTCTCGCATCGGTCGCCGGCGTCGGCGGTCGCATCGTCGACGATCGAGCCCACGAGTTGCGCCGCTTCGGCGTGCCGTTCGCTCTGCGCCAGCATCCAGCCGACGGTCAGTCGCAGGCTGGTGCGTCGCAGGATCTCGGCGCGGGGCAGTCGTTCAATCCAGTCTGCGACGAGAGACACCTGCCCCGCCCGCAGGACCGCGTGCAGGCAGCGCTCCACCAGCCCGTAGGCCGCATCCGCCAGCCCGGCATCGAACATCTGCCGGGCGGCTTCCTCGAACTGTTTGTGTTCCTCGAGCCAGCGGGCGGCGCGGGCGTGATATTCCCGCCGCTCGGGCTCGGGTAGCAGCGCGAAGCGCGCCTTCAGGAAGTCCCGCGCCAGGGGGTGAATGCGCGACCACTCGCTGTCGACGCCTTCGGTGAATATCGGCGTCAGGTCGCGCAACTGCGCCAGCATGTCCGAGCAGTGCTCGTGACCCGTGATCGCCTCGCACAACGCAGGCGACAAGGCATCCACGCATGACACGCAGACGAGAAACTGCGCGGTGGACGGGGCCAAATGGTCCACCAGGCACTCAACGAAGTACCGGTGAAGGTCGCCCGAGCGCACCGAGAAGCCGGCGATCGCCTCATCCAGGTCCGGACTGCGCTCGATCGTCGAGATGGCCAACTGCAGCCCGAGTGGCCACCCCTCCGTCAGCTCGTGCAGGCGAACGCACGAATCGAGCTGGATGCGCCGGCCAAAGCGCGCCTGCAGCAGCGCCACAGTTTCCGCGCGGCTGAAGCGCAGTTCGATGGTGGTGAGCGACGCAAACCGGCCTCGGGCGGGCAATTCGGAGATCGGCAGTGTGATCGGCTTGCGGGAAGCGAGGACGATCTTCAGATTGGCGGGTGCGTTGAGCAGCAGGTACACCAGCGAGGAGTTCAGCGTTGACTCGGGCAGTGCATGCACCTCGTCGAGAATCAGCACCGTCTCGACTGCGGCGTCCGCCACCTCCGCCAGCCATTCGGTGAGTCCCTCGAGCGAGCTCCCGTCTACGCCGGCGGCGCGGATGCAAGCCTGTCCGAAATCCGGTCGCCCGCTGCTCGCCCGCATGGCGGCCGTGAGCCCGAGCACCAGGCGGTTGTCGTTGTCGCGGCTGTCGAGCGTCAACCACGCCACCACGGCGCCCGCCTGCAAGGCCTCCTTGCGCCATTGCGCGAGCAACGAGGTCTTGCCGAAGCCGGCGGCGGCCTGCACGGCAATGACGGCCTTGTCGACGAATTCCGCCCGCGCGCTGCTAAGGCGCGGCCTCTCCTGCACCGTCCTGGGGATCCGGGGCGGCGTGACTTTCAGGACGAGTTGCGGATCCGTCGGCCCCACGCCCATCGTGCGGTCCCCCTAACCAATCCGTTGATTGTGCCCAAACTTGGGCCAGGACTCGACACGAGCATCGCCTTGTCGCAACGTTCCAGAGGCGCCGATGGCACCGGCGGCGTCCGTTCACCCCTCTGCCGCCACTCGCCAACGACGAAGCGGACACCCCGCGCTGCGGCAAATGGCAACCCGGCGATTGCGCCGCAACCCCATGCCGGGAAAGCAGCCCGCCGTGAAGATCAGGGGTGAAGTCGGCAGCCGTACGGTGGGTAGCCGAGCCGCGATCGAACTATTCCCGCTTCCTCACCTGGGCATGAACATCACTCGTGACAGCATGCCACCGGAGATGTTGCGGGCTCTGAACCCGTGCTGCAGGAGGATCCGCGTCGCGTAATAGGCGCGCTGGGCAGAACGGCAGATGACGTGGATTTCCTGGTCGCGGGGCAGCTCGCTGAGACGCGCCCGCAGCTGGTTCAGCGGGATGTTGACCGCGCCGGGCACGCTCTCCACGACGAGCTCCAGGGGCTGTCGCACGTCGAGCAGGAAGGCGCCCTCGGTATTCTCCCAGTGGGCGAGCGGCATGTCGCCGCGCACCACGTCGGCGGCCACCATTCCGGCGAAGTTGATCGCATCCTTCGCGCTGCCAAACTGCGGCGCGTAGCAGAGCTCCGCTTCCTCCAGGTCGTAGATCGTCGCGCCCATCTGCAACGCCACGGCGAGCGCGCTGATGCGTTTGTCGACAGCGGCGGCGTCCTCGCCGAGCGCCTGCGCCCCGAGGAGACGACCGTCGGTCCTGCGGAAGAGGACCTTCAACCCGATCATCTTGGCGCCCGGGTAGTAGCCGGCGTGCGAGTTCGGAAAGAGGTAGACCTTCTCGAAGTCCTGATCGCCGCGCCTCCTGAGCGATTTCTCGCTGGCACCGGTCCAGGCGGCGGCGCCACCGAACAGGCCGATGATGGTCGTGCCCTGGGTGCCGCGGTAACGGGAATCGCGGCCCGCGATCACGTCGGCCGCGATGCGCCCCTGGCGGTTCGCAGGGCCAGCGAGCGCGATGAGGCTCCACTCGCCGGTGACGAAATCCTTCACCTCGATGGCGTCCCCGACGGCGAGGATGTCCGGGTCGCTGGTGCGCATCTGCTCATCGACGCGGATCCCGCCTCGCTCGCCGATTTCGAGCCCGGCCGCCTTCGCGAGCGTCGTGTCCGGCCGCACGCCGAGCGCCAGGACCACGACGTCGGCCGGATAGGTCTTGCCCGCCTTCGTCTGCACCTCGATCGCACCGCCATCCAGTGGCTTGAATCCCGCCACCCCGTCGTTGAGCGCCAGGTGGACGCCGTGCATCTTCATATGCTCCTCCACGAGACGAGCGAACTCCCGGTCGAGGGGGGCTAAGACCTGATCGAGCATCTCGACCAGCGTCACGTCGAAGCCGAGATGGACCAAGTTCTCCGCCGTCTCGAGGCCGATGAAACCGCCGCCGATCACCACTGCCCGCCGCGTCGGCTTGACGAACTGAATCCCGGAATAGTTGCTCATCCCCGCCAGAAACGTCGTGCCGCGCTCGATCCACTCGCGGATCGCCCGCACGTCCGGCACAGTCCTCAGCTGGAAGATCCCGGGCAGATCGATGCCGGGCAGCGGTGGACGGACTGAGGGCGCCCCGGGCGACAGCACGAGCTTGTCGTACGACTCCGTTGTCACCTCGCCGGTCGCGACGTTGCGCAGGTCGACGGTCTTCTTCTGCCGCGAAATGGCAACCGCCTCGCAACCGGTGCGGACCTCGATCGCAAAGTTGCCACGGAACACCTGCTCGTTCGCGACCAGCAGGCTCGATTCCTTCGGAATCACGCCGCCGAGATGGTAGGGAAGCCCGCAGTTCGCGTACGAGATGTACGGCCCCCGTTCCACCATGAGGATCTCGGCCTTCTCATCCAGCCTGCGCAGGCGCGCCGCACACGACGCACCGCCCGCTACCCCGCCAACGATGATGACTTTCATGTTTCGTGTCCCTTTGCTTTGGTGTCACTCGATGGCGAGGATTTAGAGCCCTTCCTGGCCGGGCATCGCGGATGCGTTGCGGCACAGGTCGGCCGTACGCTCCTGATACGCCCGCCGAACCAAGGAGCGGTCGTCCCCGAGCAGGCACCCTCCGCGGGCCCTGCGGCGTGACTCGTGGCGGGGACCGAGACCGTCGGCGTGCCGCCGACCGACATCGCACTCAGCGCCGAGAGCCACGCGATCCCGAGGCCAGCCCGGCGCCCGGTCTGGTCGAGCGCAACTTCGCGGTGACGGGCCCCGGCCGACTGTGGGTCGTCATGGGTTCATGCGCCGGGCAACGATTTCTTCGGGACCGCGGGCCGGGAAACACAGCGGCTGAGCCAAGCGGCCGCTCGCGGATAAGGCGACATGTCGAACCCGATCAGGGCCGTCCACGACAGCACTGCGGCGACGTTCAGATCCGCGACCGTGAAGCGGTCGCCGAGGAGATAGGGCCGGGATGCGAGTTGGTCGTCGAGGACCTTCAGAGGCGCCTGTAGCTTCGCGAGTTGCTCCCGCACGAGATCGGGATTCACTGCATCGCCGGGGATCGCGCCGACGTTGCGCAAGGCCCGCGCAACGTAGGGCTCGATTTCGGTCACGAACCAGAACGTCCATCGCAGGACCTGCGCCTCCTCCCTCAACCCCGTAGGCGCAAGGGGCCCGCCGTGTTTGCGGACGAGGAACAGGTTGATGGCCATCGACTCGAAGACGGGCAGGCCGTCGCTCACGATCACCGGTACGTGACCGTTCGGATTGAGCGCCAGCATCTCCGGCGTGCGCGTGCCGCCGTTCAAGATGCTGACCGGCACGTGCTCGTACTGGACCCCCAGTTCGTTGGCGAGCCACAGCACGCGGTCGGTGCGGCTCAGGATATCGCCGTAGATGCGCAATCCCGACACGGTTCGCTCCTCGATGGACTAGACGTCAGCGCCTGCCGTTCCGCGGCGCCAAAATGCGTGGCCCGATCCGCCGCAGCAATATCGCCAGGCGACCGAATGACTCTACGACCGGGCCCATGGCGCCGTACCCCCCCGGGATGGGGAGGCGGCGTGGCGGACCGCAGCCCGCCATCGACGGAGAGTGGTCTTCAATCCGGGGGCGCCTGCTGCAGCGTGCGGGCCACCGTACGCTCTCGGTCGGGCCCGACGCATCGCGCGAAGGCGCTTTGAGGGAAGCGGCGGGGTCGCTCGCGTGAGTCGAACGCCGCACGAGGCCATCCGCTGCCGTTCGCACATCGGATCGATGGCCTGGCATACACTGCCATCGTTCAGCCACATCACTTGGCGCGGGGTAGTTTGGACTGACCCGCCGTCCGCTGGGGGAGCCATACGAATGACCGGACGCCGGATCGGCTTGATCGTCCTCGCCGCGGCCGTGCTGCTCGCGGCCGCTGGCTACATTGAGCGCGCGAACATCAGCCTACGGGCCCTGCAGAAGGTGGCGGACCGTCGCCTGGCCGCCCGCCCGCTGGACAGACTTGCGGATGGGCTGTATGTCGGTCTGTGTGGCGCGGGCTCGCCCCTGCCGGACGACCGACGCGGCGGCCCGTGCACCGTCGTCATCGCCGGGAAGCGCATGTTCCTGATCGATGCCGGGTCCGGCGCGTCCCGCAACCTCGCCCGCATGGGATTCAACCCCGGGGACATCGAGGCGCTGTTTCTGACGCACTTCCACTCCGACCACATCGATGGGCTCGGCGAAGTGATGCTGCAGCGCTGGGGCGGCGCCGCTCACGACCAGCCCCTGCCCGTCTACGGACCGACGGGGGTGAGCGAGGTAGTCGCGGGCTTCATGCAGGCGTATGCACTCGACAAGTCCTACCGCATCGCGCATCACGGCGAGAAGGTCGTGCCGCCCGGCGGCTTCGGCGGCGAGGCGCGCAGCTTCGAGGCTGCGGCGCCGGAGGGCCGCGTCGTGCTCATCGACGAGCCGGACCTGCAGATCATCGCCTTCAGCGTGAATCACGAGCCGGTGCATCCGGCGGTTGGCTACCGCATCCGCTACAAGGACCGCACGGTGGTTCTGAGCGGCGACACGAGCAAGTGTGCGGCCGTGCAGCGCGAGGCCCAGGGCGTCGACCTGCTGGTTCACGAGGGGTTGTCCGCTCCGCTCGTCGCCATCCTCGCGCAGAGCGCAGAGAAGGCGGGCAGACCCAATCTCGCCAAGGTGTTCCGGGACATTCCAAGTTATCACACGACCCCGGAGCAGGCCGCCGAGATCGCCCGCGACGCCGGGGTCGGCTTCCTGCTGATCAACCACGTCGTGCCTGCGTTGCCGATTCCGGGGTCCGAGGCCGCTTTCCTCGGCCGGGCCGCCAAGATCTTCGGCGGGAAGATCCGCGTCGGCATCGACGGTGATTTCGTCGGCCTGCCGTCGGGCTCGAAGGCGATCGAGTTCGGCAACCGCGACTGACGCCGCGTGAGAGCCGCCATTGTCCGGACAATCGCCGGTCTGCTCACGAGTCCTCGTGTCCGCGATGCGCGCCGGAGCCTCGCATCGATGCAGCGACGGATCCGCGGTGGCGAAGCCGTGGTCCATTACTTTCACCAGGTGGACGATCCGTATTCCCACCTGATGCTGCAGATCCTGCCGGCGCTGGCTACCAATTACGAAATTCGACTGGCGCCGCACCTGGTTCCGCCGCCGGTTGACGCCGCAGCGCCCGATCGTGGCCGCCTCGAGTCCTGGTCGCGCCGCGATGCCGGGAGTCTCGCCGAGGCGACGGGCCTCGTATTCGCCGACCCCGGGCAGCAGCCGGATCCTTCCTTGACGTCACTGGCCAATCGCGTGCTGGCCGCAACGTTTCAGGGGGAGGCGCCGCTCGAATCGCCCTTGAATACCGCAACGACGGTCGGCGATGCGCTCTGGCGCAACGACCAGGCAGCGCTTGCGCGCCTTGGGATCGGCGCGGCTGCCGAGCAAGCCACCGCGATACTGGCCGCGGGATCGGCTAAGCGTGCGAGATTGGGGCACTACCTGGGGGCCACCCTGTACTTCGAGGGCGAGTGGTACTGGGGTGTGGACCGCCTCTCGCACCTCGAGCAACGTCTACGCTCGGCGGGCCTGGCCCGCACGGCCGAGGGGCCCTGGATCGTGCAGGTGCCTCGTGTCGAGTGCCGGCATCGCCCGACGAACGGGCATCGCCCCGAGCTGCATTTCTTCTGCTCGCTGCGCAGCCCGTACACCTACCTGGCGGTGGCGCGCGTGCTCGAGCTCGCACGATGCTACGACGCCCGGCTTCTGCTCAGGTTCGTACTGCCAATGGTGATGCGCGGACTGCCGGTACCGCGCGACAAGCGGCTCTACATCCTGCGCGATTCAAAGCGCGAGGCGGAGTTCCTCGGGCTGCCCTTTGGACGGATCGTGGATCCCGTCGGCGCGCCGACTGAGTGCGGGCTCGCCGTCCTCCACCGCGCCATCGAGGCAGGCGAGGGGCCGCAGTTCCTCGAGTCGTTCATGCGTGGCGTGTGGGCCGAAGGCCTCGACGCCGGCAGCAACGCCGGACTGCGGGCGATCGCCGGGCGGGCCCGGTTGGACGCGGCCTTCGTCAAGGCGGCACTCAGCGACACGCATTGGCGGGAGGTCGCGCGCGCCAACCGCGAGGAGATGCTCGCCCTCGGCCTCTGGGGCGTGCCATCCTTCCGCGTCGACTGCAACCCGGCGCGCTGGGGACAGGACCGCTTGTGGCAGGTGGAGCGAGACCTGATCGCGACGACACAGGCGAAGCCGGTGAATAGAACGTGATGATGATCGGGAGACGGGATGAACGCAGGCGATCAAGGGACGCAAACGGCCGGGGTCGATCCGCGCCCCAGGTACGAACTGCCGCGGGTGGCGCACGTGCTGCGGACGCCCGAGAGCAGGTTTGCAGGGGTTCCTGATTTCCCCTATCCGCCGCGGTGGACCGAGGTAGGCGGCCTGCGCATCGCGCACATCGACGAAGGCCCCGCCGGCGCGGACCCGGTGCTGCTGATGCACGGCGAGCCCACCTGGTCGTTCCTGTACCGCAAAGTGGTCCCGGTGCTGGTGGCTGCCGGGCACCGCGTGATCGTGCCTGACCTCGTGGGCTTCGGCCGGTCGGACAAGCCGGCCGCGGCGGCCGACTATTCCTACCGCAACCACGTGGGGTGGATGACCGCCTGGCTCGAGGCGAATGATTTCCGGCACCTGACGCTCTTCTGCCAGGACTGGGGTTCCCTGATCGGCCTCAGGCTGGCCGCGGAGATGCCGGACAGATTCGATCGAATCGCGCTCGGAAACGGCGGCTTACCGACGGGCGCGACGCCGATGCCGCGGGCATTCCACATCTGGCGCGCCTTCTCGCGCTGGAGCCCCTGGTTCCCGATCGGACGGATCGTGAACAGCGGCTGCGTATCGAAGCTCAGCCGGGCGGAACTCGCCGCCTATGACGCGCCCTTTCCGGACAGTCGCTACAAGAAGGCCGCGCGGCTGTTTCCGGGCTTCGTGCCAGCCTCTCCCGACGACCCGGAGCGCTCGAACAACGAGCGCGCCTGGAAAGTTTTCGACCGTTGGGAAAAGCCCTTCCTGACCCTCTTCAGCAGCCGCGATCCCATCACGCGGGGTGGCGACAAGATGTGGCAGGAGCGGGTTCCCGGTGCGCGCGGTCAGCCGCACACGACCATCCGGCAGGCGGGGCACTTCCTGCAGGAGGACAAGGGCGCGGAGATCGCGCAGGCGATATCGAGCTTCATCCACGCAACGCCGCTCGGACCGGACGCGAGCCGGGCGGCCTCCTGATCCGACCGCCGGACGAAACCATGCACGGGTCCAACTGAAGGACAGGTGTGCCGATGTCAGGCTCAATGCTCACGGTCGCGCTGCCGCTCGCGGCCCTCTACGCGGCCTTCCTGCTCTGGTACGGCGGCCGGGGCAAGCCGCTCACTGCGGAGGAAATTGAGCGCTACCTTGCGCCCCTGCGCGCTCACGCCCGCGTCGAACCGGGTGAGCCTAGCCTCGCCGACGTCGAGCGCCTGCTGCAGCATGACGACGGCAAAGAGTTCGTCATGCAGAACCTCATCCGCTACCGCGAGAAGGCTCTCTATCCCGCGGGTTACGACTATGGCGACAGCGCGCGCGCGGCGGATCGCCGCTACGGCAAGGCGCTCCTCCCGCACCTGCTGCGCTACGGTAGCGTGCCGGTGTTCGTCGCGCGGCGCTGCGGCAGTTTTTTCGAGCCGGCGGGCAGCGAACGCTGGGACGCGGTCGCCATGGTGCGCTACCGCAGCCGCCGCGACTTCCTGCGCTTCGCCACGGCCGTCACGCGGGACCGGATCACCGTCCACAAATGGGCCGCTATCGAGACGACCCAGGTCTTCCCGGTCACCCCGCTCCTCAGCCTCATCTTCGTCCGGGGGGCGGTCGGCGCCGTGCTCGCAGCGATCGGGCTGCTGCTCGCCTGAAGGCGCGGGCGGTCAGTGCTGTGCGGGCGAGTTCAGCCCTAAGCTGACTGCCGTGCTTTCCAAACCAGCAACGTGAGTTGGATCCCCATCACCCGCTCCACGTCCGGCTGTGGCTTGTCCTCATCCTTCCTTGAACCGCCATTTCTTGTTCGCGTACATCCACGCAAACAGCCGGTAAATCGTCTCGGGCATCAGTCGCTTGATGAACCACAGGACTTCCATCGGGTCGTGCGCGATGTCGTAGAGGTGGTTGCGCTCGATGCTGCGGATGGCATGCGCCGCCACGCTCTCGGAGGTGTGACGCCCCGTCTGCTGGTCCTTTTCGAGGGAGCGCAGTGTGACGCTGCGATTCACGTCCACACCGCCCTTGTTCAGGATATCCGACTCGAATGCGGCGGGACAGGAGACGGTCACGCCGATCCCGTAGCGGGCCAGCTCGGCCCTCATTGTCTCTGAGAGCGCAATGACGGCCGCCTTGGGCACGCTGTAATGGGCCATTTCCGGCAGTGCAAAGAGACCCGCAGAGGAAGCCATGTTCAGGACGTAGCCGCTCTTCTGGCCTATCAGCATGGGTACGAACGCGTGGCAGCCGTAGACGACGCCCCAGAAATTGATGTCGACGATGCGGCGCCACTGCTCGAGGGTGATGTCTTGGAGCTTGGCCGAGTCCAGGATGCCGGCGTTGTTCACGAGGATGTCGAGACCGCCCCAGTGTTCGTCAACGCGCCGTCCCGCAGCCTCGAAATCTTCCGATTTCGAGACGTCGATGTTCATTTCGAGGACCTCGGCGGCGCCGGCCTTCCGGACATCGTCCGCTGCCGCCCGAACCGCATCGGGCCTGCGTCCCGTGACCGCCACGCGCCAGCCCTTCCGGCCGAAATGCATGGCCATGGCCTTGCCGAAGCCGCTGTTGGCGCCGGTGATCAACACTCGCTTCTGCGGAAACCTCTTCTCGAGTTCCATTAGCTCTAACCCTGCGGCCTGGTCTCACGGGCATGCCTGCTTATCGTGGGACACGAGATAGTCCTACTTGACGCAACGTAGCGGAATCCGTGCGCGGCCGTGGCCCCCCAAAAGGAGGGGCGCGGACGAACCCGCGACAACCCTGGCTGAAGACACGGTGCCGGTTGCTGAGCAACTTGGCCCGCCGCCCAGGACTGGGCAACCGGAGTGCGCTTGAATCCCCTGATCGGGGGCTTCAAGTACCGTTCCGCGCCGGACCCGGCCTAGTTCGCGACTGCCGAGTTCGGCGCCAAAAATGAATATGTGGCGCCCCGCAAGCTTTGGTGTAAATTCGCGTGCTCGCCGTTTTTTCGGTTCGGAGGGTCAGTATGGCGCGCAACATTCGTATCGCGGGCACGCTCATGGGGTGCGCCCTGCTTGCCCCGGGCCTTACCGCGGCGCAGCAGGTCACCGGTGTGCCTGGATCACCGAGTGCGACGTCCACAGTCGACGGACGGCACCTGCCCAATCCGCCCGGCACGTTCGGCGGCGTCATCAATCGCAACGCGCTCGACTCCAAGCCCTACTGGCAGCCGCAGATCGTGCCGCCGAAGGGCGCGCCGAACATCCTGCTGATCCTCACCGACGACGTCGGCTTCGGCGCACCGAGCACCTTTGGCGGCGTGATCCCGACACCGACGCTCGATCGCATCGCGCAGTCGGGTCTTCGCTATACGCAGTTCCATACCACCTCGCTCTGCTCGCCCACCCGGGCGGCACTGATCACCGGGCGCAACCATCACTCGGTTGGCTTCGGAGTCATCACCGAGCTTTCCACCGGCTATCCCGGCTACGACAGCGTCATCACCAGGGACAAGGCCACCATCGGCGAGATCCTGAAGCAGAACGGCTACGCGACCTCCTGGTTCGGCAAGAACCACAACACCCCCTCGTTCCAGTCCAGCCAAGCCGGCCCCTTCGACCAGTGGCCGATCGGGATGGGCTTCGAGTACTTCTATGGATTTGTGGGCGGCGAGACCAATCAGTGGCAGCCGGACCTCTACCGGAACACGACGCGGGTCTACCCGTATCTCGGCAAGCCCGGCTACAACCTGACCACCGACATGGCGGACGACGCCATCGGCTACCTGACGCAGCTCAACGAGCTCGATCCGAAGAAGCCCTTCCTGCTCTATTACGCCCCCGGCGGCACGCACTCGCCCCACCACCCGACGCCGGAGTGGATTGACAAGTTCCGGGGCAAGTTCCACATGGGCTGGAACAAGCTGCGCGAGGAGATCTTCGCCAACCAGAAGAAGCTGGGCGTGATCCCGCAGAATGCCGAGCTGACGCCGTGGCCGGACTTTCTCAAGAAGTGGGATGAGCTTTCGCCCGATGAGCAGAAGCTCTTCGAGCGGCAGATGGAGGTCTACGCGGCGTACCTCGCCTACACCGACCACGAGATCGGCCGCGTCGTCCAGGCCATCGCCGACATGGGCAAGCTAGACAACACGCTGATCATCTACATCAGCGGCGACAACGGCAGCAGCGCTGAAGGCTCGCCGGTCGGCACGCCGAACGAAATGACGTTCTTCAACGGCTTCCCCGAAGTGCCGGTCGAAGCGCAGCTCAAGAAGTACTACGACGTCTGGGGTTCGGATAAGACGTATCCGCACATGGCGGTTGGCTGGACCTGGGCCATGGACACGCCCTTCAAGTGGACCAAGCAGGTCCCGTCTTACTTCGGCGGCACGCGCAACGGCATGGCCATCTCCTGGCCCGGCCACATCCTCGACAAGGGCGGCATCCGCACCCAGTTCCATCACGTCATCGACATCGTGCCGACGCTCCTCGAGGCCACGCACATCCCGGCCCCCGAGACGGTCAACGGCATCGCCCAGAAGCCGATCGAAGGCGTTAGCATGCTCTATACCTTCGACAAGGCTAACGCCGCGGCACCCTCCCGGCACACGACCCAGTATTTCGAGATGGGCGGGCTGCGCGCCCTCTACCACGACGGCTGGATCGCGAGCACGTTGCCTTTCAAGAAGCCGTGGGACGGCACCGCACCGGCACCGAAGGACATCGTCAACGAGGTGAAGTGGGAACTGTTCGATCTCAGGAATGACTGGACGCAGAACCATGACCTCGCGGCCGCCAATCCTGCCAAGCTCAAGGAGCTACAGGACATGTTCTGGGTCGAGGCGCAGAAGTACCAGGTGCTGCCGCTGGACGCGTCAGCGATGACGCGCGCCCTAGCACCCAAGCCGAGCATCGTGGCCGGGCGCACCGAGTTCAACTACTCCGGTCCGATCGTCGGCATACCGGCGGCAACGTCTCCGAGCATCCTCAACCGCTCCTACACGATCACCGCGGACGTGGTCATCCCCGAGGGCGGTGGCGAAGGCATGCTCGCGACGGAAGGCGGGCGCTTTGGCGGCTGGGGCTTCTACCTGCTGAAAGGCAAGCCGATTTTCTTGTACAACATGCTCGATCTTGCCCGCATCCGGACCGCGAGCACCCAGACCCTCACGCCCGGCAAGCACACCATCGCGTTCGATTTCGCCTACGACGGGCCGGGCATGGCCAAAGGTGGCACCGGGGTGCTCAAGGTGGACGGCACGGAAGTCGCCCGCCAGCAGTTCCCGCACACGATCCCGATCTCGTTCGAATCCAGCGAGACGTTCGATATCGGCTCGGACACCGGCACCGGTGTCAACGACGAGGATTACCAGCCGCCCTTTGCGTTCAACGGGAAACTGAACAAACTCACGGTCCGGCTGGCACCGTCGGCGTTGTCGCCGCCCGAACAGAAGGCTGCCCAGGAGAAGATGATTCGGCAGGACTAGCCATGGCGCTCGGCGGACACCGCGCCAGGAAGCTCCGGCGGCAAGGAGCGCCTGCTCGGGATCAGTAAGCGTCGCGACAAGTACGTCCGCACCCTACTGATCCACTGGGCACGCTCCGCGCGCGCTGCGCCTTAGGGGCGCGGCGGGAACTTCCTTTAGGAACTGTTTGTGTGTATTTGGTAGCAGCAGCTATTGGACGTCGGGTCTCGGGTCGGGGGGCCGAGGACCTCGAGATTCCAGGCTCACGCCCCCAGCAGGCCGAGCAGTCGAGCGCGATCGACGGCATGCTTCCGGCTCGCTGCGCCGAGCTTGAAGAACACGTTCTTCAGGTGCCACTTCACGGTCTGTTCGCCGATGTCCATGGCTCGGGCGATCTCCTTGTTCGCCTTGCCCGTGGACAACAGTGTCAGGATCCGGGCTTCCTTCGGCGTCAGCAGGCCGCCGGTCGCTGGCTGAGCCGCCGGCGTCGTTGCCCCGGTCGCGCGCGCCGCCAACTGCACCGCGGCCGGCGGCACCTCGCGGGCGGGTGCGACCGCGGAGCTGAGCACGTCCTTAATCTTCGGGTGGTAACCCTCGACGTAGCTGCGGAAGCCGGCGAGTTCCGCCAGACCCACTACCTCCGCCAGCATGTCCCGCCCTTCCGGCCGGCCTCGCTCGTGCGCCGCCAGTGCCAGCAATGCCCGCACCGCCAACGTGGTGGCCCGCCGGCGCGTGGGCGCGGGCACGTCGGCGCACTCACGCAGCGCGGCCTCGGCCGTCTCGTAATCGCCACGCGCCAGAGCGAGCTGCCCCACCGCGCCCGCCCGGGTCCGCCGGTAGATGCCGCGGTATGGCAGGTACGCAGGCAGCTCGAAGACGGGGCGCATGGCCTCGATCCGCGCCAGCAGTTCCGCTGCGGTTTCGACCCGCCCCCTCGAGGCGTGAATGCGCAGTTGCTCCTCGAGCCCGATCAGCACCACCCGCGGCAGGTCGCGTGCGGACCCGACCTCGGAGAGACCCGCAAAGATCTCGAGCGCATACGGTTCGTCGCCCCGCCGCCTGGCGGCTTCGCCCAGCGTGCGGTAGGCGAGGATCATCGAGTCCGCCATGCCAGTGCGTTCGATGACGTCCAGCCGATCGGCGAGCGTCGCCAACGCCTGCTCCGTCTGACCCTGGACGATATACGCTACCGCCAGCGGCCCCGACAGCATCGCCGGCAGCGCGTTGCGCCGCCCCATCTCGCGTTCAGCCATCTCGAGGCGCGGCCGCAGAATCGAGAGCACCTTGCCGAAATTGCCCTCGGCCACGTAGCTCAAGCCGATCATTAGGTCGGCGAAACCGAGCGGCAGGCGCATCGCCGGCTCGCGGTTGGGCGCCGAGACGAAAGGCAGCAACCGCTGCCGTACCTGCTCCGTATCACCCTGGTGCAGCGCGACAAAGGACTGCGAGTTGGCGATGGAGACGAGGTGCAGGGGCGAGGCCGTGGCTGGCACGTCCTGCCAGCCACGAAACGCCTCGGTAATGAGGCCCGGCTTGTCGCAGAAGGTCGCGGCGGCCGCCGCGATGATCGCCGCTTCGAACCTGCAGTCATCGTCGAACTGCGGCTCTCTGGAAATCTGCTCGATCATGCCAGGCACCGTCGCGGCGGCATCGCCGATCGCCGTGATCCACGCCACCGTGAGCTGCAGGCGCACGTCGTGCGCCATCACGGACGCCGGCAGGAGCCGTATCCAGTCGCGCGCTTCGGCTAGGCGGCCCTCGCGCGCAATGTCCCGCAGGCAGCGCGACACGTGAGCGATTGCCTGCGACTCATCGCCCGCCGCCAGTGCATGGCGGGCCGCTTCCTGGAGCTGCCCATGGTCCGCGTACCAGGCGGCGGCGCGCTGGTAGCACGCCCGGCGCTCCTCAGCCGGCAGCCGGTCGAATTCGCCGAGCAGAAAGTCCCGCGCCATGGCGTGCAGGCGCAACCAGTCGCGGCCCTCACCTTCGGTCACGAGCGGCGAGTCGGCCAGTATTTGCATGTACCCGGCCGTCTCTCGGCTGCCGGTGACTGCCTCGCACACCTCAGCGCTGACCGCCTCGAGAATGGCGATCCGCATCAGGAAGCCGGCCTCGTCCGCCGACAATTGCGTCATCAGCGACTCGAAGAAGAACCGCTGCAGGTCACCGCGCCGGGCGCTCAGCTGCCCGATGACTGCATGCAGGTCCGGCGCCCGTTCGACGGTAGAAGCCGCCAGCTGCAGACCCAGCGGCCAGCCCTCGGTCAGGCCATGCAGGCGCACGGCGTCATCCAGCCCGATCCGGTTGCCGAAGCGCACGCGCAGGAATTCGAGTGATTCCTCGAGGCTAAGGCGCAGGTCCGCCACCTCGACAGATGCAAGCCGGCCGGCCGCGACCAGCTCCGTCAGCGGCAGCTCGAGCGGCCGGCGGGAACCGATCAGGAACTGCAGGTTGGGCGGGGCGTTGTTGAGCAGATAGCCGAGCAGCTCGGACACCATCGCCTGCGGTGCCCGATGCGCGTCGTCGAGCACCACGATCGTGGGTGTCGCGAGCACCGCGACTTCCGCGAGCAGCGCCGTCAGCGTGTCCAGCTCGCGGCTGGACTGCAGTCGGCTTTGCGCGGCAGCGGTGGCGAACGACTCCCGGCCCGTGGCCGCACGCAGTGCGAACAGCAACAGATCGACGAACTGCGCGCGATCATCCCGCGCGTCGAGCGATGCCCAGGCCACGAAGGCCCCCTGCTCGAGCCAGTTGCGACGCCACTGCGCGAGCAGCGTCGTCTTGCCGAAGCCCTGCGGCGCGATGACTAAGATCGCGGTTCTTTCGCTGATCTCGGCCCGGCGCTTCTCGAGGCGCGCCCGCGTCGGCAGGGCACGGCTGAGTCGCGGCGGCGCCGTCTTCAGCAGGAACTGGGCGTCGGCCATGTCTCGGGCGCCCACCGGCCCGGCGCATCACGCAAGTCTTTTCCCCCGGCTTGTGAGGCCGGCGCAAGCATAGCGCATCCCCGGCTGGGCCGTTTTCGTGCGCCTACCCCCCTCGTTGCGAGTGGGGTGGCGGGCCGGAATCGAGGGGTAGTCTTCAGGAACGGGCAGCACCGCCCGAGGCACGGACAGCGATCCAAGCATGCCGCCAATCAGGACCTACGGCGAAGAGACGTGCTGCATTCCGGACGATGGCTCGCCGTGGCTGCCGTTTGCACCGTACTCCGAACTCGTCATGCTGAAGATCCTCGCCGTCGATCCGGCGCGCGGGCGGGTCGTGTGCCTGATGCGGGCGCCGCCGGGCACGGAACTACCACCCCGGCGCACAACCGGGTCGACCTTGATCTACACGTTGCAGGGTCGCTGGAAGTATCGCGAGCACGACTGGGTCGCCGGCCCGGGCAGCGTCGTCTCCGAGACCAGCGGCGACTCCCTCACGGCGCAGGCGCTGCCGGACGGGACCGACGACGTGATGGTCATGGTGATCGCCGAGGGCGAACAGCAGCTGCTGGACGAGAACGGCCAGGTCGCCGGCGTCGAGAACTGGCGAACCGCACTCGACCGCTACGCGAAGGATGCCATCGATCGCGAGCAGCAACGGTAACTACGGCCCGGCGGCAGGCGCATCCTTCGCACGGACAGAGCGAGCCCGAGAGGACCGGTGTGTTCTCCTGACCTGCCGTCGGCGCGGTCAGGGCAGATAGCCGCTCTTGCGCGAGTCGGAGATCGTCACCTTGCGCGTCAGCCGCCGCGAAATGCGTGCCAGTACGGATGCCGGCTTGGCCATCGGCCCGACGAACAGGTACAGGTCGTCGTTAAGAACGGCGCGCACGGTCCCTTCGGCGACCTCGCTCGGCGGACAGCCGTGCTCCACGTAGTAGCGACGCAGCTTCTCCATCTGCGCCACCCCGATCCCCGCGGCCGTCATGCCGGTGGTTTGGACAATGTTGGTGTTGATGATGCCGGGACAGACGACGAGCACCGAGACCGGCGACTCGTGCAACTCGAGGGCGAGGACCTCGGACAGTCCGATGACCGCGTGCTTCGACGCCGCGTAGGCGCACATGTTCGGTGCCGGGGCGACACCCGCCAGCGAGGCGACGTTGACGATCTTGCGCTCGCCTCCGGCCGCACGCATCGCCGGCAGGAAGGCCCGGATGCAATGGACGATGCCCAGCACGTTCACATCGAGGGTGCGACGCCACCACGCCAGCGGGGTTTCCTCGAAGGAGCCGAGGTAGCCGATGCCCGCGTTGTTGATGAGCACGTCGACCGGCCCGACCTTCTCATGAGTCGCGGCAGCGAGCGCCGCGACTGACGCTTCGCTGGACACGTCGCAGTGCTGCGCGAAACAGTTCACGCCCATCCCGGCGATTTCACGCTGCACCGCCTCGAGAGGGCCCGCGTTCAGGTCGCTGATCACGAGGTTCGCGCCCTGCCGGGCGAATGACCGCGCGCATTCGAGACCGATGCCCGAGGCGGCGCCGGTGATCAGCACCTGCTTGCCTTTGAGCGTCTTCATGCGGCGGGCCCGAAATAGACTTCGAAGAAACGCCCGACGATATCCTGCGGGACCGCAAGGTTCGCTTCCTTGCTGGTGCGCACGCAGACGACCGAGGGACCGTTGTGAGCCTTCGCCTTCAGCAGCGCGCCGGGCAGCTCGGCAAGCGACTGCACGAGCTGGCTGTGACAGCCGAGGCCCTGGGCGACGAGGTCCCAGCGGACTTCCCCCATCGCCGTGCCGAAGGTCTGCCCCCACCGCGTCATTTCGTTGGGGATCTCCATCGTCCACTCGCCCTCGGCCATCACCACGACGGTCAGCTTCACGCCCTCCCGTACAGCCGTCTGCAGTTCCATGGCGTTGAAGCCCGCGGCGCCGTCACCCGTAACGCAGACCACCCCGCGCGCCGGGGCACCGAGCTTGGCGCCGATGGCCGAAGGGATGCCCGTGCCGAGCATGCCGAACTCCAGGATGCTGTGATACGAGGATGGCTGGGTGGACGGCAGCGCGAGCGCCCCCCAGAGCGAGGTCATGCCGCCGTCGACGCAATACACCGCGTCGCGTCCGAACACCTCGCCGATCACGGCGCAGGCATGTGCGGGGTGGATGCCCGCCCCGCTCCACGCAGCGATCGAGGCACGCATCGACTGCACCCAGGCGGCGTAGGCCGCCCGCAGCGGCTCGAGGTCCGTGCGCTTCTCGCTGGCAATTCTCTGGCCGCGCAGTTTCGCGGTCAGGCCCTCGAGGGCCCCTCGGGCATCGGCGAGGATGCCGAGCGCCACCGGGCGCGACACGGCGATGTGACGCGGATCGACATCGATCTGGATGACCTTGCAGGCCTGCGGATCGCCCCAGTACTTGTCAAAGGGCACATCGAGATTGCCGACGCGCGAACCGACCACCAGCATCACGTCTGCCTTGCGCCGCAGTTCATCGGCCGCCGGGCTCTGCGACAGGACGCACAGTGGATGGTCGTGCGGCATGACGGCGCGTCCGGCCAGCGACGGGATCACCGGGCAGCCCAACTGCTCGGCCAGCGCGATGAGCGCGGCGTTCGCGCCCGACCGGTCGACTCCGGTCCCGGCAAAGATGACCGGCGCCTTTGCCGCGGCTAGCAGCTTTGCGGCCGCTTCGAGCTGCGCTTCCGCAGCCTGCGGCGGGCCCGCCCGGCCCGATTCGCTCGGATAGATCGGTGCGGTGCCTTCCTCGGCGGCGGCATACAGCGTGGGCCCCGGCACCTCAAGGTGCACCGGACCTGGCCGGCCGGCCCACATCTCGCGGAAGGCCATGCGCACGAGTTCCGGGATGCGGGTCCACTCAAAGACCGGCGCGTTCCACTTCACCGCTGGCTTGACCAGGTCGAGCTGGTCCTGACCCTGGAAGGTCGCCGGGGTCGCCGGATAGACGATGCCAGCGCGGTGTTGAGAAGTAATCGCAAGTACCGGGACGCCTTCGTGCCGCGCGGTCAGCAGACCGGGGATAAGGTTGGCGGTGCCGGGACCGGGATTGCCGAGCACCGCCGCGACCTGGCCGGTGGTCTTGTAGAGCCCTTCCGCCATGTGCACGGCCGCCGCTTCGTGGCGGACCGTGACGAAGCGAATGCCGTGCGCCGGCAACTGGGCGAGAAACGGGTCGATCTCCGGGCAAGGCAGCCCGAAGACATACCGCACCCCTTCATTGGCCAGGGCACGCGCGAGGAGTTCGCCACCGGTGATCTCGGTCATGTTCGTCTCCGTCGGGATCAGGACCAGGTTGAGGGCACTAGTTTGGACCTGCTGGGGCCCGGCCGACCCACCCGATGTGAGGGGGGTCGCCCGGCCGCGGATCGCGCACGATTACGGGGTGGCCACCAAGGCGGCCGGACGCCAGTTTGCCAGGGGGAAGAACTCACCATGCCCAGCGGTCAGCAGAACACGGACATCTACGCCCTGTGGGGTACCGCCCACTCCTTCTACACCGGGAAGGCGCGCTCCTACCTGATCAAGAAGGGCATCGCGTTTCGCGAATGCTATCCGAGCCACCCGCGCTTCAATTCGCACGTGATGCCCGCGATCGGCATGTTGGTGGTGCCCGTGCTCGAGACCCCCGATGGCCGGCTGATCCAGGACACGAGCGACATCATCGACTATCTCGAGTCGCGGCACCCGCAGCCGCCGATGATTCCGGAGACGCCGGTACAGCGCGCGGTGGCATGCCTCATCGGCGCGTTCGGCTCGGAAGGGTTGTTGCCGGCGGGCATGCACTACCGCTGGTCCTATCGCGACCAGCAGGAGGACTTCCTCCGCGCGGAATTCGGCCGCATCGTCTACGCGGGGCCGGACCGCAAGGCGCGTAGCACAGCCGGTGAACAGCTGATGAGCTATTTCAACAGCTTCCTGCCCCCACTTGGCGTCACGCCCGAGACCATCCCGACCGTCGAGAAGGCGTACCTGGAACTGCTGGACGCGCTCGACGAGCACATCCAGCACCACCCGTACGTAATGGGCGGCCGCCCGAGCATCGCCGACTTCGGACTCATGGCGCCGCTCTTCGCGCACCTGGCGCGCGACCCGGTGCCGGCCACGCTGATGAAGAAGGTGGCGCCGAACGTCTATCGCTGGACCGAGCGCATGAACGCACCCGGCATTGCCGACCCAGAGTTCTTCGCCCACCCGGAAACCTATCCGGCGGATGACGCGATCCCGGAGACTCTGGAGCCCGTCCTCAGGCTCATCTTCCAGGACTGGGGCGCGGAGCTGCTCGCCAACGCCGCGTTCTACAACGCCTGGGTGCGCAGCAACCCGGGGCGGCCGGCCGGTCACTTGGTCTCCGCGACGGGCGAGCGCAAGACCCATCCGACGCTCGGCTTCATCGAATACGAACAGCGCGGTTGCCGCATTCACCGCAACAGCGCCCCGCACGGGCTGTGGCATTTCGATCGGGCCGCCGCGCACGCCCGATCACTGCAGGGCGAGGCGCGCGCGCGTTTCTCCGCGCTGGTGCAACGCACCGGCGGCGCGCAGGTGATGGCGATCGAGCTGGCTCGACCGCTCAAGCGCGAGAACTACGTGCTGGTATTGGGCTGAGGTTCCGCCTTGCGGCGGACATGAATTATTCCTGGAGACACATATGCTGACACTCAAGTCGAAGCTGACTTTGCCTGCCGCGGGGCTCTCGGGTTTCGAGCCGCCGCTCACCGAAGAAGAGGCAGCCGTCCAGGCGGGCGTCCACCGTTTTGCCCGTGACGTGATGCGCCCCCTCGGCGCCGAGCTGGACAAGTTGACCGCCGAGCAGGTGATCGCGCCCGGCTCGCCTTACTACAGCGTGTTTACCGAGTACGCCAAGCTGGGGCTCGACCCGGAGATGATGGCCCAGTTGCCGCCGGACATGGCCATCCGCATGGAATCGCTGATCGGCGAGGAACTCGGCTGGGGCGACGCCGGACTCGCCGTGTCGCTGGGGGTGGCCGCGTTTCCGCGGGATATGGCTGCCGCGGTCGGGAACCAGGAACTGGTGGATCTTGCCACTGGCAAGATCGGCTGCTGGATGATCACCCACCCGGACAAGGGCAGCGACGTGCAGATCTTCGACATGGCGCGCGAGTGGACGGCCGGCCAGCCCGGCAACAAGGGCAACGTCTGGGGCCGGCTGGAGGGCGAGGAGATCGTGATAAATGGCCAATGCTCGGCCTGGGTCTCGAACGGCGTCGTCGCGCAGGTCGCAGTGGGCTACATCGGCGCGGACTACGGCAAGGGTCTCTTTGACAAGGACGGTCGCCCCCACGGCATGGCGGTGATCATCCCGCTGGATCTGCCGGGGGTCTCAAAGGGCAAGCCGCTCGACAAGATCGGCCAGCGCGCGCTGCCACAGGGCGAAATCTTCTTCAACAACGTGCGCGTGCCGAAGCGCTTCGCCCTGGCGCTGCAGGACGAGTATTACGGCAACATGGCCTCGGTCTGGTCGTTTGCCGGCACGTACATGTCGCAGGTGTTCACGGGCGTGGCTCGGGCTGGCTTCGAGATGGCACTACAGTTCTGCCACGAGCGCAAGCAGGGCGGGAAGGCGCTGATCGACCACCAGCTCACGCGCTACCGGCTCGGCGACATGCTGCGCCGCGTGGAGATCGCGCGCTCCGTGGCGCGCCGGTCGCTCGCCTACGCGCGCCTCTCCCCGCAGACCCACCCCTACGTCACCGCCGGGGCCAAGGTCACCGTGACGCAGGAAGCGATGAAGGTCGTCGATGAGGCCTTCCAGCTCTTCGGCGGCTCGGGCACCTCGCGCGAGTACCCCATCGAGAAGCTGTTCCGCGACGCGCGCGCCGCGCTGATCGAGGACGGCGAGAACTACGTCCTGACCATGCGGCTCGGGCTGCTCGCGCAGCAGCTCTACGCCGAGGGCTGGACCCAGAACTGATCAAGCAAGCACACCACGAATCCAGGAGAACAGGAATGGCCAAGCACCCCGTCGTCGTCTATGGCGCGAGCGGCTACACCGGCATGCTCATCATGGACTGGCTGATCGACCAGCAGATCCCCTTCACCGCCGTCGCCCGCAATGCCAAGCGCGTGCAGGAGATGATGGCGCAGCGGGTCGTGCGCCTCGAGTCCGCCACCTACGAGATCATCGAGTCCGAGCACAACGTGGACGCGCTGACCAAGGCGTTCAAGGGCGCCAAGGTGGTCTGCAACACCGTGGGCCCGTTCGTGAACTTCGGCCTCACCGGCGTCGAGGCAGCGCTCAAGGCCGGCTGCCACCACGTCGACACCACGGGTGAGCAGGCCTACATCCTCGCGGTACGCGACAAGTTCGGCGAGCTTTACCGCCAAGCCGGCCTCGTGGTGTCGCCATCGACCGCCTACATGTATACCTTCGCGGAGATTGCGGCAGAGCTGGCGCTCGAGACGCCAGGGGTCAACGTGCTCGAGACCGCGACGCTGTGCCGCGGCACTCGCTTTGCCGCGGCGGGCGTGACGGTCGGATCCACCGCGTCGATCTTCGAAATGTGCCGCGCCGAACAGTTCTACCTCTGGGAGAAGAAGCTGGTTGCGCACGCCCTGGAGGCCTCCGCCAACGTCGTCGACCCGAGTTTCGTACAGCCGGTGTTTTCGCTGCCTTGGAGTGGCACCTCGCTGCCGGTCTTCTTCCAGAAAGACCCGCGGGTGCACAGCTGCATCTCCTACGTCGGCTTCTACGACAACAACGTGATGCAGATGCTGCACGGACTCGCGCAGAAATGGGAAGCCGAGTACAAGCAACTGCCCAAAGCGCAGCAGGACGTGGTCATCAAGAGCATCGTTGATTCGACCACGCCGAGCATGCCGCCGCGCGAGCGCACGACGACGGTACGCACGGTCGACTTTGCCATCGGTCGCGGCCAGCTCGCCGCGGTGCGCGCCACGGTGCATGGCCTCACGGCCTACATCTCGACCGGCGCCCTGCAGGCCGCGGCAGTGATCAAACTGCTCGACGGCGAAACGAACAAGGTCGGCTTCGCCTCGGCCTCCAAGGCCTTCGGGCACCGCTACCTGCTCGGCTTCCTGGAGCAGCGCGGCCTGGCCCGGGCCACGGTCGCGCAACTCTGAGTGAGCTGCCATGGCGATCATCGACTTCTTCGACCGCGGCTGGCGCATCAATCCCAAGGGCGCCGCCTACATCCAGGACGACCGTCGCTACAGCTTCGACGAGGTCGGCGAGTTGTCGTGCCGGATCGCCAACGGGCTGCTGGCCGCGGGATTCCCGAAGGAGACCAAGGGCGCGGTCTGGGCCGTCAACGACGTGACGGCCTGGACCTGCACCTTGGGCCTGTGGCGGGCAAACATGTGCTGGATTCCGGTCGGCGCACGGAATTCGGCCGAGGAGAACCACTACACTCTGGACGCCTTCGACTGCGAAGTGCTGTTCTTCCAGAAGTACTTCGCGCCGGCCGTCGCGGAATTGCGCCCTCGCCTGCCCAAGGTGAAGCTGTGGCTCTGCATCGACGGCGAACCGGCGGAGCTCCCCGGCGTTCGCTCGCTCGCGAGCTGGGCCGCGGAGCAGCCCGCCACGCGACCGGACGTGCGGGTCGAGCTGGACGACGTCGTCATGCTGTCGGCCACCGGCGGGACGACCGGGGCGCCCAAGGGAGTGATGAACACCCACCGCAGCGCGCAGACGTTCTGCGCTCACTACATGATCGGCTGCAGTTATGGCGGCGGCGATGCCCCGGTCAATCTCGCGGCGGCGCCGATGACGCACACCGCCGGCCTGCTGTCGCTGCCCACCACCGCGCGCGGCGGCACGGTCGTCGTCGTGACCAAGCCCGAACCCGCCCTCATGCTGGCGGCGATTTCGAAATACCGGGTGACCGAGTTCTTCCTGCCGCCGACCGTGATCTACCGCCTGCTCGACATCCCGGACCTCGCGAAGAAGGTCGATTTCTCTTCGCTCAAGTACTTGATGTACGGCGCCGCTCCGATGTCCGTGGAGAAGCTGAAGCAGGCCATCGGCGTTTTCGGCCCGGTCATGACGGGAGGCTACGGCCAGACGGAGGCGCCGGCCTCCATTTCCTGCCTGCCGCCGAGCGAGCATTTCGTTGACGGCAAGCTGGCCTCGGACGAACGGCTGTCCTCGGTCGGGCACCCGAATCCCCTGATCCGCGTTGAGATCCTGAACGAGGCGAACGAAATCCTGCCGCAGGGCCAGACCGGCGAGATCTGCGTGCGCGGCGACCTCGTCATGAAGGGCTACTACAAGGCGCCGGACAAGACCGCCGAGACCATCGTCAATGGCTGGCTGCACACCGGCGACATCGGGCACATCGATTCGGAAGGCTACCTGCACATCACCGACCGCAAGAAGGACATGATCATCACCGGCGGCTTCAACGTCTACCCGAGCGAGGTCGAGCAGGTCATCTGGTCGCACCCGGCGGTGCAAGACTGCGCCGTGATCGGCGTGCCGGATGAGACGTGGGGCGAGGCCGTCAAGGCCGTCGTCGAACTCAACGCCGGGCAGCAGGCGACCGCCGAGGAGATCATCGCGCTTTGCAAGGAACGACTCGGCTCGGTGAAGGCACCGAAGTCCGTCGACTTCGTCGACGCCCTGCCGCGCAGCCCGGTCGGCAAGGTCCTGAAGAAGGACCTGCGCGCACGGTACTGGCAGAACACCACCCGCAAGATCTGAGCGTCACGCCCTGGAGTCCATGATCATGAGCAGTTTTACAGGCAAGGTCGTCGTCATCACCGGCGCCGGTTCCGGCATCGGCCGCGCCCTGGCCCAGCAACTGGCCGCCAAGGGCGCCCACCTCGCGCTGTCTGACATCAACCCGGCCGGCCTCGCGGACACCATGAGCTCGCTGCCTGCCGGCACCGACGCGCGCAGCTATCCGCTCGACACCTCGAATCGCGACGCCGTGTTCGCACATGCCGAACAGGTCAAGCGCGATTTCGGCACCGCACACTGCGTGATCAACAACGCTGGCGCCACGGTGATCGGCACGATCGAGCACTTGAAGATCGAGGAGATCGAGTGGCAGCTCGGCGTCAACCTGTGGGGCGTGATCTACGGCACCAAGGCCTTCCTGCCCATGATGCTGGCGCGGCGCGAAGGCTGCATCGTCAACATCTCGAGCGTATTCGGCCTCGTCGGGTTCCCCGCGCAGGGGGCCTACAACATCGCCAAATTCGGCGTGCGCGGGCTCACGGAATGCCTTTGGAGCGAGCTCGAGGGCACCGGCGTGCGTGCCGTGTGCGTGCATCCGGGCGGCATCCGCACCAACATCGAGAAGACGGGCCGGCGTTGCGCCGCCGCGGGTGAGGCCGAGGGGTCATTCAAGGCCCTGGCCGACAAGCTGCTGATTACGCCGCCCGAGGAGTGCGCCGCCGACATCATCGCGGGTGTCGAGCGTGGCAAGCGCCGCATCGTCACCGGACACAAATCCACCTCGCTGTGGTGGCTGAGCCGGTTCCTGCCAAGCCGCTACCCGGCCGTGCTCAAGGCGCTCTCGAGGTAGCCGCGCACCGCGCACTGCACCGAACAGAACGAGGAATGCTCGTGACCCACGTCTACATTGCCGGCATCGCCATGACCGTCTTCGGCCGCCACCTCGAGCGCAGCCTCGACGATCTCGCCAGGGAGGCGCTGCAGGGCGCGCTCAAGGACGGCGGCTGCAAGGCCGGTGACATCGGCGTCGCCTACTACGCCGGCATGACCAACGGCCCGCTGCAGGGCCAGATCTCGATCCCCGGCCAGGTCGTGTTCAGCAAGATCGGCATCGAAGGCATCCCGGTCTTCAACGTCGAGAATGCCTGCGCTTCCGGCAGCTCGGCGTTCAACCTGGCGGTACAGAGCCTCAAGGCCGGCACGGCGGACGTGGCACTGGCGCTCGGCAGCGAGAAGATGAACATCCCCGACAAGATGAAGGCTTTCGCCATCTTCGAAGGTGGCTGGGACGTCTCGCGCGCGGAGGAGAACTACGCGACGCTGGTGCGGATGGGCGAAGGCATCACACCGCCCCCCGGCTCCGAGTCGGATCGCCCGTACAGCAAGTTCATGGCGATCTATGCCGCCATGTGTCGCTGGCACATGAAGACCTACGGCACCACGCAGCGGCAGATTGCCGCGGTGTGCGCCAAGAACCACCAGCACTCGGTGCACAACCCCTTCTCGCAGTTCCGCAAACCGTTCACGATCGAGGAGGTGCTCGCGGCGCCCCCGATCACCTACCCGATCACGCTGCCGATGTGCGCGCCGCTGTCCGACGGCGCGGCCGCGGCCATCCTCTGCACGGAAGAAGGGCTCAAGCGTATCGGTGCCGACAAGAGCCGCTGCATCAAGGTCGTGGCCAGTGTGATTCGTAGCTTCACGCATCGGCGCCTCGAGGAGCCGCAGAAGCACATCACCCGACTGGCCGCACTGCAGGCCTACGAAACGGCCGGCCTCGGACCGGAGGACATCGACGTCGCCGAAGTCCACGACGCCTCGGCGATGGGCGAGATCGTCCAGGCGGAAAACCTGGGCTTCGTCCCGTTCGGCGACGGCGGGCCTGCCGCCGAGCGCGGTGAGTTCACCGTCGGCGGGCGCATTCCGATCAATCCCTCGGGCGGCCTCGAATCCAAGGGTCATCCGCTCGGCGCGACGGGCATCGGCCAGCTCTTCGAACTCGTCGCACAACTGCGCGGCGAAGCCGGTGGGCGCCAGGTGGCCGGCGCGCGCCACGCCATTCAGGAGAATGGCGGCGGCCTGCAGGGCATCGAGGAAGCCGCGGCGGCGATTCACATTCTGAGCAAGTGAGGCGAACCGGGGTCCGCCGGGCGTCCCCGCTTACGATCGACGGCAGTTGTTGCGGCGGGCCGGGCCGCACCGGCGGCGTGGCCTGCCGCGCGTATAATCACCTCCTGCGAACCGTCCGCAAGGAGGAACTGATGAAGTACGCCGCCGACTTCAGATGGATCGGCTTGCTTGCCTGTGTGTGCGCCGGCTTGGCGCTCGCCTACCCGCAGGAACTTCGCGCCAAGGACCCCGCGCCCCAGGTCAGCCCGGATGGCCTGCACCTGCAGAAGAGCACCGCGGACCGCCTGGTGTACGTGAGGCCCGGGGCGACGTTGAAGCCCTACAAGCGGGTGGCGATCGTCGACTGCTACGTCGAGTTCGAAAAGGACTGGCAGCGGAACTACAACAACAGCCAGATGGGCCTGGAGGGACGCGTCTCGGACAGCGACATCGAGAAGATGAAGAGCAGGCTGGCCGCCGAGTTCAAGAAGGTGTTCACCAACGAACTGCAGACGAAGGGCGGCTACGAGGTCGTCGATACGGCAGCGCCCGACGTTCTCGTGCTGCGGCCCGCGCTGCTCAACGTGGTTGTCAATGCTCCGGACCTGATGACACCGGGCATCGGCGCCACGGTCGTCCGATCTGCGGGCCAGATGACCCTGTATCTCGAGTTGTGGGACTCCACCACCAACAAGATTCTGGCGCGGGTCATGGATGCCGAGGCGGACTCGAACGCCGTTGCTGGGCGCGCGAGCAGCGTCACCAACAAGGCTGCTGCCGATGACGTCCTCCGGAGCTGGGCGGAGGAACTCCGCAAGCATTTGGACGCCGTCAACGGCAAGGGGTCAGGCTCATGACCGTGGGCTCGAATCAGGCGCCGGCGGCGCGCGAGCGGGACAAGCCCGCCACCGGTGGGCCCAGCCTCAAGGAACGGGCTCATGAAGAGCTGCACAACTATGCGGTCGTCGCGACGTATCTTTACGTGTGCTTCGCCGCGTTGATGCTGTTCAAGAACGCCCTGCTCCAGGAGGAGGGCCTGAGCGCGCTCCCGCTCGGGTTCGCGGCGATCAAGGCGCTGATTCTTGGCAAGTTCATCCTGCTCGGTGAAGCTGCCGGTGTCGGCACGCGGATAGGCGGCCGAACGCTACTGAAGGCGATCGCAACGAAAGCCGTGCTGTTCTTGCTGCTGCTGGTGGTGCTGTCGGTGCTGGAGGAACTGCTGGTCGGCATGGTGCATGGTCACTCGTTCGCTCAGACCCTGGGCGAGTACGAGAGACGCTCGGTGCTCGAAATGATCGCCACCTGCCTGTTGCTTCTGCTCGTGCTGGTGCCGCTGATCGCCACCCAGGAACTCAATCGCGCGCTCGGACCGGGCGTGCTGAAACGCATGCTCTTTGACTCGGGATCACCGAGGGCCGAGTAGCCGCATTTGCAATACGCCGCAAGGTCCCGAAGTGCGGCCGAGCTAGTTGGTCTCACGGCCTGCTTTTCGATTCTGAGCGGTTGCGAGGGTACGAATCCCTCCGAATCGCATTCGCAGTACGCTCCCCCCGGCTCTTCCCCTGGTCTCGACCCAATTTGGGACTTCGCCTGTCACAGCGGCGGACGGCAGCGGCAAGGTCTGTCCGGCCGCCGTGCCGGCAGCGGCTGCTGTGCAGCAGAGGACGGGGGTGCCGTACTTCTCCGACTTATGGAGTGCTGGTGGGCGCAATAGTCTTTCGAGCTACTTCCTGTCGAAAAGAGCGTGCACCATGCGTTCAATCGTCATGCCCGCCATCGTGCTGAGTTCCGGCCTGTTCGCAGCGTCAGTCTTGGCCGCCGGCTCGGGCCCGTGGCAGGCATTGCCGGACGTCGCCCCGGCGCCCGCCGACAACCCGACGACCGCAGCCAAGGTCGAGCTCGGCAAGATGCTGTATTTCGACCCGCGCCTGTCCTCGACGGGCACCGTGTCGTGTTTCTCATGCCACAACGTGATGGAGGGTGGTGACGACCACCGGCCCACTTCGATAGGCGTGCATGGCCACGTCGGCGGTCGAAATGCGCCCTCCGTGTGGAACGCGGCATTCCTGTCCAGCCAGTTCTGGGACGGCCGGGCGGCAACGCTTGAGGACCAGGCCAAGGGTCCGCCGGCGAACGCCATCGAGATGGGCATGCCCAACCTCGACGCGGTCGTCAGCCGCATTCGCAACATCCCTGGCTACAAGCCGTATTTCGACAAGGCGTTCGGCGCGGGCGACGTCGTCACCATCGACAACGCCGCCAAGGCCATCGCGGCCTATGAGCGCACGCTCATCACCCCGAACAGCGCCTACGACAAGTACGCCAAAGGCGACTCGAAGGCCCTGACGGAGCAGCAAGCCCGCGGCTTGAAGACGTTTGCGGAGGTCGGCTGCACCGGTTGTCACCAGGGACCGACGTTCAGCGGACCATCCCTGCCCGTCGGCACGGGCTTCTTCATGAAGTTCCCCGTCTACCCGGCCAGCCCGTACGTCGCCAAGTACGACTTCCTGAGCGACCCGGGGCGGGCGAACGTCACGAAGAACGACACGGACAAGAACGTCTGGCGGGTGCCCGGCCTGCGTAACCTCGTCTACACCGCGCCGTATTTCCACAACGGCCAGGTGCACACTATCGACGAGGCCGTCCGGGTCATGGCGAGCACGCAGCTCAACAGGACGCTCGAGGCCGCACAGGTCGCCGACATCACCGCGTTCCTGGGAAGCCTCACCGGGCCGTTCCCCGACCAGCAGATGCCGCGATTGCCGCCCACGCCGGGTGACCTGATCGATTGAAGCCGGCGACCCGGAGACAGACGACGCGGGGCGGATGAATTCCATCCGCCCCGCAATTATTGAGACGCCCTCGATCCGCATCCACCCGCAGCCCATGTCAGACGCCGCCGCTTCGCGCGAGGAAGATATCCGCCGTCTCACGGGCCTCACGGCCGCGGAGGTCGCGCAGCGCCTGGCTGTCGACGGCCCCAACGAGATCGCAGCCGCGAAACAGCGCGGCTTGATGCGGGTCGTGTGGGAGGTGCTGAGGGAGCCGATGCTGCTTCTGCTCCTCGCCGCAGGCGTGGTCAACATCCTCGTCAGCTTCCACGATCCCTCGAGATTGCGGGAGGCCGCTCTGCTGTTCGTCTTCGTTGTGATCGTCATCGGGATCACCGTCTTCCAGGAGCGCAAGACCGAGCGGGCACTCGAAGCGCTGCGCGATCTCTCAAGCCCGCGGGCGCTGGTGATCCGCGACGGCGCACAGCAGCGCATCGCGGGCCGCGACGTGGTCCGTGGTGACATCCTGATCCTGGCCGAGGGTGATCGCGTCCCAGCGGACGCGATCGTGCTCGACTGCTCCAACCTGAACGTGGACGAGTCTCTGCTCACCGGCGAATCCGTTCCCGTGCGCAAGACACGGATCCCGCCCGGTACCGGCCGGACGGCCGGCGCGCCGGGCGGTGACGGCATGCCGTGGATCTACTCCGGCACCCTCGTCGTCAAGGGCCAGGCCCTGGCAGAGGTCGTCGCCACCGGCCAGGCGACCGAGTTCGGCAAGATCGGCCGGTCGCTGCAAAGTGTCGAGGCGGATCGCACGCTCCTCCAGCGCGACGTCGACTGGCTCGTGAAGGCCCTTGCGGTGCTGGGCGTCTCAATGGCGGCGGTGGTGGTGGTGGTGTACGGGCTGAACCGCGGCGACTGGCTGGACGCCCTCCTCGCCGGCATCACGCTCGCCATGGCGATGCTGCCCGAGGAGTTTCCGGTGGTGTTGACGGTCTTCCTGGCCATCGGCGCCTGGAGGATATCGAAGAGCAACGTGCTCACCCGGCGCATGCCGGCCATCGAGATGCTCGGCGCGGCGACCGTGCTCTGCTCCGACAAGACCGGCACCATCACCCAGAACCGCATGACCGTGCGCGAGCTGCGCAACGAAGCCGGGTCTTACTTGATCGATGGCCCAACACTGCCGGAGCCCTTTCACCAGCTCCTCGAGTTCGCCGTGCTGGCCTCGCCAGTCGACCCGTTCGACCCGATGGATACGGCCTTCAAGAAGCTCGGGGACGACCTGCTTGCCGGGACGGAACATCTTCATGCCGACTGGAGGCTCGTGAAGGAGTACCCGCTGTCGGAGAAGCTCCTGGCACTGTCGCACGTCTGGCGGTCTCCGGACGGCGGCCACTACGTCATCGCGGCGAAGGGCGCTCCAGAGGCGGTCGCGGACCTGTGTCACTTGGGTCGCGACGAGCTGGATGCCATCCGGGACGGTGTCTCCGCGATGGCCGACCGCGGCCTGCGCGTTCTGGGTGTCGCGCGGGCTGCGTTCATGCATACCGACTCGCTACCGGAGGACCAGCACGACTTTGCGTTCCGCTTCATCGGACTCGTGGGCCTGCAGGATTCGATTCGAGCGGACGTGCCGGAGGCCATCGCGCTCGCGCGCAGTGCCGGCATCCGCGTGGTCATGATCACGGGGGATTACCCCGGAACCGCTCGCAGCATCGCCAGGGAGGCTGGCCTGGAGGCCGGGCCTGCCATCGTCACGGGTCCCGAGCTGGAGGCGATGAACGACGCGGTGCTGGCCACGCGGATCGACGAGGTGAACGTCTTCGCACGCATCGTCCCGGAACAGAAGCTTCGCATCGTGCGCGCGCTCAAAGCCCGGGGCGAGGTTGTGGCCATGACGGGCGACGGCGTCAACGACGCGCCGGCCCTCAAGGCCGCCGATATCGGCATTGCGATGGGGCAGCGCGGCACCGACGTCGCCCGCGAGGCAGCGGCGCTCGTTCTTACCGACGATGCCTTCTCGTCGATCGTTCGCGCGGTGCGAATGGGCCGGCGCATCTACGACAACCTGAAGAAAGCGATGGCGTACATCCTGGCCGTGCACGTACCTATCGCGGGTATGTCGCTGCTGCCGGTATTCCTGCCGAGGTTGTTCGGCGTGGAACTGCCGCTCGTCCTGATGCCGGCCCACGTGGCGTTCCTGGAGCTCATTATCGACCCGGCCTGCTCCGTTGTGTTCGAGGCCGAGCGTGAGGAGGCCGCCATCATGCGGCGGGCGCCGCGAGGCCTGAAGGAGCCGCTGTTCAGCCGGCGAATGATCGCGATGAGCCTGACGCAGGGCCTCGTGGTCACGCTTGGCGTCTTCGGCGTCTACTTCTGGGCGGCGCTGTCCGGCCAGTCCTCGGAGACCGTAAGGGCGCTCACGTTCGTGACGCTCGTCGTCGGCAATCTGGCGCTCATCTTCGTCAATCGCTCGTGGACCCAGACCATCGTCGGCAGCGTCAAGAACCAGAACCGGCCGCTCTGGTACGTGACGTTCGGTACGCTCGGCGCGATCGGGCTCCTGTTCGCCATTCCCGGGGCCCGGCAACTCTTCCAGTTTGCGCCACTCCTCCCGGTCGACTACTTGATCGCTGTCTTGGTGGGCCTACTGAGCGTTGCCTGGTTTGAGTTCTACAAGCTGCTGCGCGGCAAAAACCGAGCAGTCGTCATCTAGCGCCGGCGAGTGCTGTCCATGCAACCCAGCGGTCTTCAAGTTCTCCTGATCTCCACGATTCCGGTCGCAGCCGCGTTCATCGGAGCGATGGTCGCGGCCGTGCGTCCACCGGGCCGCGTCGCCCGCAGCAGCATCCAGCACTTCGCGGCCGGCGTCATCTTCTCCGTGGTGGCCGTCGATTTGCTGCCCGGGGTCCGGCTGGGGCACGACCCCTTCGAGGTGGGCTGGACCTTTGCAGCGGGTCTGGCGCTCATGCTCGGCATCGACGAGGTGGTAAAGCGGTTCAATCACTCAGGCGCGCACGCCGGGGCGAGTGGGCCCTCCCCGGGGCAGCTCGTGCCGATTGGCGTCGATCTGCTGCTCGACGGCCTGCTCATCGGCATTGCCATGACCGCCGGCCTCAAGCAGGGCATCCTGCTCACGATTGCGCTCACGCTGGAACTGTTCTCCCTCGGACTCGCGATGGCGCTGAGCTTCGGCGCCGCGAAGCTCTGGGTGCGGGTGCTGGCGCCGACGGGCATCGCCTGCCTGATGATCGTCGGCGCACTCCTCGGCACGAGCGTGCTCGCCGGTGCGTCGGTGCACACCCTCGCCGGGCTGCTGTCTTTCGGCTGCGCGGCACTGCTCTTCCTGGTGACGGAGGAACTGCTGATCGAGGCCCATGAGTCTGCGGATACGGCCGTCACGACTACGATGTTCTTCGCGGGATTCCTGATCTTCCTGCTGCTGGGAATGCTCGAATAGCGGGCCACCCAAACGAAACGACGGCGGATAGCCACCGTCGTTTCGCCTTCTGCGCTTTGCTCGGCATCAGGCCTCAGGCCGCCTGGCCGTCGCGGCCGGGCGTGGCCCTGACTGGCCTCAGGCTTCGTCGTTACGTCACGGCAGCATTAGCACGCCGGTGAAGACGTAGGCCTGCAGCAGCGCAATCAGGCCGATGACCGCGGCCCCGGCAAGCGAGTGGAAGAACACCTTGCGGAAGATCGGCCCCAAGGCATGTGAGCGCTCGTTCGGGTCGTCATAGCACGCCGCGCACGCGACCATGATCGACTGGGCATCGATCATCTTGCCCATGACACCACCGGTCGAGTTGGTGGCCACGATCAGAATCTCGTTCAAATGCAGCTGCTGAGCGGTGATTCGCTGCAGGTTGCCGAACAGGGCGTTGGAAGCCGTGTCGGAGCCGGTGAGAAACACGCCGAGCCAGCCGAGGTAGGCCGCGAAGAAGGGATACATGACGCCAGCACCAGTGAACGCGAGCCCCAGCACCGCATCCGTGCCCGCGTAACGTGTGAGGTAGCCGAGCCCAAGCACCTGGCCGATCACCAGCACCGGGATCTTCATACGCTGCATGGTGCTGGCGAACGCCTGTTTCCACTGCGCGGCACTCAGCCTCAGCACCAGTCCCGACAGCAGCGCTGCCGTGAACACGCCGGTTCCGGCCGCGGACAGCCAGTTAATGGTGAATTTTGCTGCCTCCGGCTTGGCGCCGGCCAGCACCACCGGCGGCATGCGCTGCACGAGGTTGTGCAGTGAGGGCATCTCCCACACCGGCAGCGAGAGGGGACCGGCAAACTTGGAGCCCAACAGCGTGGTGCTGAAGGTGATGGTGGACAACAGGCCATTCAGATACTTCTTCCATTCCGGCGTGCCCCACAGCGCGCAGCACAGGATCAGTATCGTCCACGGCAGCCAGGCATGGATCGTCTCTTTAGCGGTGTAGGAGTATTTCCACGTCGTACTGTCGCTCGTGGCCGTCGCGGTGCTCTTGCCTGCTCTTTCCAGCGCTTCCCGCTCCGATTTGAGGAGGAACCGGGTCTTGGGGTGCCACACGAAGCGCAGGAACAGGGCGGTACAGATGACGGAGAAGACGCCGGCCACCACGTCGGTCATGAGATGCAAGGCGGGGCTGCCTGACGCTAGAAACTGCATCACTGCGAACGAGAGACCGGCGCACAGCGCCGCGGGCCACACCTCCAATACCTGCTTCCAGGTACCCCCTTCCATCTTGACGAAGACGGCCACCAGCCAGAACGGCACCAGCACCGATACCCAGGGCAGCTGGTGGCCCGCCATGGCGGAGAGCTTGACCTCATCGAGGCCGCTGACGGAGGCGAGGGTCACGATGGGAGTGCCGATGGCACCCCAGGCGACCGGCGCCGTGTTGGCCAGAAGATTGAGGACCGCGGACTGAAACGGCTTGAATCCCAGGCCCACCATCACGGCTCCCGCGATGGCCACCGGCGTGCCGAAGCCCGACGTTCCCTCGATGATTGCGCCGAACGAAAAGGCGATCAGCACGCATTGCAGACGCCGATCGAACGAGATGTGAATGATCGATTCCTTGACGACCTCGAACTTCCCGCTGGTGACGCTCATGGTGTAGAGGAACATCGCGCCAAGGACGATCCAGATGATTCCCAGGAACCCTGACAGCGTGCCGAGCGCGAAGGCCGAGACAGCCGAAACAAGAGGCATCTGAAAGATCACGCACGAGACGAGGAAGGCCGCGATCACACCGTAGAACGCGGCGTAGGGCGCGGCGATGCCGAGGTGTTTCACCCCCTGTCGGTCGCGATGCGGATGGAGCGCGATGAAGTACAACAGGACAGCAATCGGGATTGCTGCAAGGACCGTGGAGAGGAAGACGCTCCCCGTCGGATTATAGTTTTGCTGGTACATGAGCGTTCCCCCCGACAAGAGCTGCAGAGCCGCAGTGTTGTTAACGAAGCAGCATTGTGTGAGCCCCGCCCATCGCGCGGGGCTCGGCGGACGCGGCTTCGCGCAAATCCCCGGCACCCGCAAACGTGACGTCTGTGACCGCTCTCCCCCCTCGTGCCGAAGAACCCCCCGGCGTGGCCAAGGACTATCTGGCCCGGGTGAGCTTACTGCCGGCGCATATTGCGCGGCAATGACGCACTGCAACAGCAGACTCGCCATGAGCACGATAGGGGCGGAAGACCTCGTCGAGCCGGAGCGACGCTCCGGGCCCGCGCCGCCCTGGTCAGGGACGATCCCCTTTGCCGGGATGGCCCGCGGCGGTACGTCCGCCGGGATCGAAGAATTGGGGGAGAGCAGGCCGACCGTGCGGGTGCACGCCGCGAGCTTCTCGCGCAGCATCAGTTTCAGTAGCTTGAGTCGATTTGGCCCTCATGATTGACGCCCTACGCCGCCAACTTGTGGCCCGCTGGCCATCGGAGAGACATGTCAATGCTAAGTGCCATAACACTGCTTCTGCTGTTCCAGCTCGTCGGCGAAGTGGTTACGCGATTCTTCGCTCTTCCAGTGCCGGGGCCGGTGATCGGCATGGCTCTGCTCTTTGCCGCGCTGGCTTGGCGCGGCGGGCCCAGTGAAGGGCTGCGCAAGACCGCGAATGACTTGCTGCAGCATCTGTCCTTGCTCTTTGTACCGGCTGGCGTCGGAGTGATGCTGCACGTGCACAGAATCGCCGAAGAATGGCTGCCCATCGTCTCGGCGCTCGTCACCAGCACGTTTCTGACTATTGCCGTGACCGCGCTCGTATTGCGCGGCTTGCATGTTCACGAGGAGCAACAGAAGTGACTACCCGAATTGGCGAAATCTGGGTCTATCTCTCAGCGTCGCCACTGCTCGGGCTGACTCTGACCTTGCTCACCTACCAAGGTGCCGTCTGGGTGAGCAGGCGCTTGAGGAATCATCCGCTCGCCAATCCGGTGCTTATCGCCGTCGCGGTTCTCGTCACGCTGCTAACGATGACTGGTACGCCGTACCAAACCTATTTCGAGGGGGCCCAGTTCGTCCATTTCCTGCTTGGCCCGGCCACCGTCGCGCTGGCAATCCCCCTCTACGCGCAATTCGGTCGGCTCAAGCGAATGGTCGGCCCACTGCTGGTCGCATTGCTGATCGGATCGTTGACCGCCGCTGGCTCGGCGGTGATCGTCGGGAGAGTCCTCGGCGCCAGCGATGCGACGCTCTACTCCCTTGCGCCGAAGTCCGTGACTACGCCGATTGCCATGGGTATCGCCGAACACATTGGCGGCCTGCCGTCTTTGACTGCCGTGCTGGTGATCCTGACCGGCATACTGGGCGCCGTTGGCGCGCAGGGGCTGTATGCGCTTCTCAAGATCGATGATCCCGCGGTTCGGGGCTTTGCCCTCGGCGTGGCCTCCCACGGCATCGGCACGGCGCGGGCTTTCCAGCTCAGCGAACAGACCGGCGCTTTCGCGGCCCTTGCGATGGGCCTGAACGGTCTGCTGACCAGTGCGATGCTACCGCTCGTCATGCCGCTCCTTATGTACCGGATGGGTTAGTCAACACGTATTACCCTGCTACGGGATTGCTAAGGGCGGCAACGCCGGTCGCGCGTCGACGATGTGGGCGTCTCGGCCAGGCACGCAGAGGTCGCCACGCCGACTCACGCCAGCGTGAGCGAGCGCCCCACGAACCAGTAGACCCCGACCGCAAAGAGCGCCGCGCTCGCATAGTCGAGCGCGCGGCGTCGTCCGAGCTCGGGCAGCCGGGAGGCCACGAGCGCCACCGCCGCGATGACGAGGAGCGCCACGATCTGCGCGCCCTCGACCCCCAGGTTGAAGCCTAGCAGGGCCGTGAGCAGACGCGGGCGCGGGATGTCGAGCTCGAGCAACGCGCCCGCGAACCCCGCACCGTGCGCCAGCCCGAACGCCGCGGCGAGCAGCGGCGCGAGCCTCCGCGAGGCGGCACCGCCGAGCCCGCCCGCGCACAGCGCGAACGCGGCCGTGCCCGCAATCACCGCCCACGGCAGAAGCGAGGCGCCCGCGGCCTTGGCCGCGAGCGGTACCGCCGCGACGAGCGCGAGCGTGGCCCAGGCCTGGCGACTCTGCGCCGCCGCGCGCGAGGCGAACGCCTCGCCCGCGGCAAACGCGACCGTAAAGCCGATCAGTGACTCCACCGCCCGGCTGTCGGGATTGAGCCAGCCTAGCGCCACGAGCCCGAGGGTGAGCGAATGGCCGAGCGTGAACCCGGTGGCCGCCCAGACGGCGCGGCCGAAGGAGCCGGCGAGCAGCGTGAGGGCAGCGAGGAAGGCCAAGTGGTCGATGCCGGAGAGGACGTGCTCGAGACCGAGGCGGAAGAAGGCGCCCAAGTCCGTGGGTGCCGCGGCGGCCCGTCCACCGACCTCGAAGGTGTGCGCGCGGACGGTCGCGAGGGCTTCCCGCCCCGCCCCGCCCGCACCCGGGACCCGGGCGTAGTGCACGTGGCTCGGCGAGACCTCGAAGAACGCGCCGAGCACTAGGCGGGCGGGGACCTCGAGCAGCGGCTGCGGGCAGACGAACACCATCTCCACACGCACGTCGCCGCGCGCGGCGACAAGCGGCTGCGGCGGGTGCGCGACACAGGGCCGGCCGCCCTGGGTGACCTGCACGGTGCGCGCGAGGTGCGCGGCCATGAGTGTCTCGAGGGTCTCACCGGCCGCGACCTCGCCCAACTGCGTGGCGCGCTGCGCATCGACCTGGAACACTCCCGTGAGCGTCGTCGCCTCGTAGCTCCAGCTCGAGAACGACTGGCTGCGCGTGTGCGCGGCGGCGGCGGCGCTAAGGAGCAGCGCTGCAAGGCCGCCGAGGAGCCACCGCGCCGCACTCACGGGCTGCCCGAGGCCGGCGGCACATCTGCCGCGTAGCGGATCTTCGCGCTGCGCCTGAGTCCCGCGAGGTAGCGATCGAGCGCGGACTCCGCCGCGCGCCGACGCCACTCCTCGGTGACCACGGCGCGCACCGCCTCGAACGGCGGCACCTCGCCCGCGCGCTTGTCGAGGAGGAATACGAAGGTCGGCACGCCGCCGGCCTCGAGCGGCCCGGCGACCTCGCCGGGACTCAGCGCGATCGCGGCATCGCGCACGGCGGGTCCGGCGTAGTCCGCCACCTTCGCCGCCGGCAGCAGCGTGTCCGGCACGACGACGCCTTCGGCGCCCGCATCCTTGGCCGCCCGATCGAAGCCCTGCCCGGCCCGCAGAGCCGCGCGCATGGCCTCGACCTGTGCCGCATCGCGCGAGGGAAAGCTCACGACCCGAACCCGCAGCTGCGGCGCGCTGCGCACGAGCTCCGGTCGCTCGGCGTAGAAACGGCGAAGGTCCTCCTCGCCCGGCTCCCGGCCGGCGGCCTCGGCCGCCGCAAACTGCACCATCGCGTCGATGAGTGCCTTGCGCACCGCGAGATCGCTCGTGCCGAGCCCGAGGTCCAGGCCGCGGCGCACCAGCAGCTCCTCATCGATGAGCCGGTCGAGGGCGCGGCGCGCATCGGCGGTGGTGAGCGGCGAGCGCTTGTCGGCAGCCAGCGCGCCGAGCGCCCGCTGGTAGTCGGCGCGGGAGATCGCCACCCCGTCCACCGTCGCAATCATCTCGCGTCCGGGCCGTCCGAGGCCCGGCTCGCCGAGCGCGCCCCACAGTGCCGCGGCGAGCCCGAGCGCCGCGCCGATCGCGAGCAGTCGCCCGGTGCGCCGGGACGCGGCCTCCGCGCCCTCCCCTTCAGCCACGCGTGGCGGCGGCGGGGTGATACAGGTAGATCGGCGAGGACCAGGCGCGCGGCTCGGCCGGTGCCGTGCACTCGCTCTTGCCGCCGCGGTAGTCGCCGAAGCAGAGCTTGGCCTGAATGCAATGGCCCTGGGCGTCGCGCACGCACTGGATGGGCTGGGCGTTGATCGTGGCCTGCGGCTCCTCGATCGCGCGGACGTAGTAGATCGCGTCGCGGCCACCGCCCGCGTAGGCCGGGTCCGTAAACGTCAAGCTGCAGCCGTTCGGGCTCGGCGGGCACTCATGCACCAGGAACTTGTCCTCGATCAGCCCGTCGACGGGCTCGCCGGCGTGCGCCTGCGGCCGGATCTTGACCACCTCGATGCGCGTGATGAGGTTGCGCTGGTCCGACGGATTGTCGCACTCGCCCGAGCAGAGCTTGGTGAGGCGCTGCTCGTCGAGTCCCGCCTTGGCGAAGTCCGGGCAGCCGGGCTTCTGCTTGAAGGAACCGACGGCGTGGACGGTGAAGGTGGGCGCGCTCGCGGTCGTGATCTCCCCACCCATGCGAGCGAGCTGCCCGCTCGTCGCCTCGCGGGCATCGAACCAGAGCAGGATCTTGTGACCCGAGGTCGCGTAGACCTCGCGCCGCTGGAGCGAATCCCAGATTGCCTCGCGCGTGCGGTTGGCCACGTGCACGGCGGCGAGGCCTCCGGTCAGGAAGAACGAGGTCTGCCGCTCGAACTCGGTGAGCTGGAAGCCCGCCATCTTGAGGAGCTCCGCCTGCGTAATCGGGTGCGGCACCGCATCCGCCGGGGCCGGCTTGCCGAGCAGCCGCTGGCGCGTGATCTCGTCGACCGCGCCGGAGGCCTCGGTGTTCTGGTGGCGGTCGACCTGCTTGTAGCCGGTGCCCGGGCGTCCCCGGTGGTTGTCCGAGGAGCCGATGAAGCCCCAGCGGAAGCGGGTGGGGTGCTGCGGGTCCTCGTCGAAGCGCGAGATCGCAAGTCCGTACTGCACGGAGGTGCCCGGGCGGTGGTTGAACGGCGGCAGAAAGCAGTCGGTGCACTGGCCGGCGTCGAGCCAGTCCTCCGGACGCGCACCGCCGATCACAAGGTGCCCGGCAATGCCCATGTTCGCGTAGGCCAGGCGCGCCTCGTCGGCCCGCTTGCTGCACACCGCCTCCGCCTGCCCCGTCTTCAGGCAGCGTTCCATGATGATGTCGCCCGCCCGCCAGCAGCTCGGCAAGTAAGCTGGCGTGGGCGCCGGGCAGGTCGCCGACTTGCCGTCCTTGGCGACCTCGATCTCCTTCCACGGCCGGTACTCCTCGGAGTTGCCGTGGCCGGAGTAGATCTCGATGAGCCGGAACGTCCCCGGCTTCTCGGAGGGCGCGAGCGACTTGTCCCAGGTCGTCCCCGCGGGCGTATAGAACCCCCAGCTCGAGCCGTGCGGGATGATCATCGGCTTGAGGCCCTGTTCGTCGAGCCGGCGGACGAGCTCGCCCGGGGTTGCGGCCTCTTCGAAGCAGTCGGGCGGCAGCTTGTCGGAGGAGACCTTCGGGTCGCAGGACGGGACCTTCTGGATCTCCTTGATGAAGTGGTTGAAGTCGTAATAGGTGGAGCGCTCCGGCAGGTCCTCGAGCGCGAGGAACGGCGAGAGGCGCTTGGCCGTCGTCCGGAGCGTGTCGGTCGCCACGCCGGAGGCGGCGATCTGGCGTGCCGCCACGTCCTTGTCGTCGAGGCTCTCGAACAGCACGTTCTTGTGGCCGTAGTGCTCGGCGGGGACGCGGCCCACCTGCGTCCACTCGAAGCCAATGAACGACACCAGGTCGGGCGATGCGGTATTGCCGGAGACCGCCTGGCACTGCCGGATGGCGTTCTTGGTCTGCTTCCAGCGGTAGGGCGTGCCGGACTCGGCGTGGTCGGTGATGGCCCAGAAGTCGAGCCCGGAGCAGTAGCGCGCGAAGTCACACGCATCGCCGACCGGATACACGCCGGGGCCGCCCATTATGGGCAGTGCCCACTGGAAGGCGTCGCTCGAGTACGTCGTGTGCACGTGCAGGTCGCCGAAGAGAATCTGGTCCGTCTCCCCGGCGGGCGCGGCGGCGGCCACCGCCTGCCCGCGTGCGGCGATCACCTCCGCCGGGAGGACCTTGCCCGTGATGGCGCCGGCATCGCGTTCGCGGCCGAAGGTGCCGTTGCGCGCGCCCGTCCACCAGGCGCCCGCCGCAATGACCACGAGCACGAGTGCGGTGCCCGCCGAGAGCAGCTTCTTGTTCATCTCCGGTGATCCCCCTAAGCGCGGGGTCCCCTGTCCCCCGCTGCAGGAGTACATCACACCGCGTTCCCGGCTTCACCGCAAGAGCCGTGATGCGACGACTCCGGGCCCGGCTCGAGGTCGCGGCCCGTGGCGGGTCTCAATGCGCCGTACCGGGCTCCCATCGCTGCCGGCCCTCGGCTTCATCCACCGTCTAGCGCCCGGCGTCCCGCCGCAGCACGAGCTCGCGCTCGAACAGGAGGAGCTGCCGAGTGAGCTCAGTGACCCCCGGCGCCGCGAGGCCGCCGGTGCAGTAGCTGAGGGCCCGCTCGAACTCGCCCGCGCGACGCGCGCTGTCCGCGAGCAGCATCTCTTCGCCGCCGGCCATCGACTTCATCGCGTGCTGGCCCTCGGCCCGCGCTGGTTCGAAGAGCGCGAGCCCCTCGAGGCGCTGCACCCGCGCCGTCTCGGTGTGTGTGGCATCGTCGCAGGCCCAGGCTGAGTGCAGGCGTCGCCTGGCCGCCATCACCAGGTCCCCGCCCGCCTCCTCCAACAACGCGCCGCAGACGAACACGTTCGCGAGGCGGGGGCGGCCGGCATGGTTGAGCTCCGCGCGGTAGGCGGTCGAGGCCACGATGTGCGCATCGCTGGCCCGTGCGACACTCAGGTTGCCGGCCACCAACCCGCAGTCCTTGCACTCGTGGAGCCAGTGGCTGACCGTCGAGCGTCGCATCTGTGGCGGCCGCGCGCCGAGGTCCATCGAGCCGAACGCGTTCGTCGAACCGACCGCCGTCACCGCCTGCGTCGTCCCGCACAGTCCGCAGGTCACCTCCTGCGTGTGCACCGTCGTCACCGGCCTCTCCTTGCTTCTTGCGCGCGCCGGGTAGTTGCCGCGACCGCCGCCGCCGCACGTCCCCGGCAACACCGTCTCGTTCACGCGCAAACGGTTGTTGTTCCTTCGTGCGCAAGACTGCTCCCGAGATCGACCGCGAGTCTGGCCACCCGCTGGCGGCGCGTCTTCACCCAAATTAGGTGAGACGTCGCCCGCCGTCGATGGGACCCACGATAGGAGGTCGGAGGCTCAGGGGCTGAGCCCAGAAACCCCGGCATATGCCGTTAAGCACGGGCACCGGTCGGGCCTCGAGACCCCGCGCGCGCACCCGCAACCGGGGCCCTCTCCGGCGGGCCGCCACCGGCTATGATCCGGGCCGCTATGCACGACGACCCGCGCTCGACGCTTCGCGCCCTGACGCTGCCACTGCATATGACCTCGCTGCTCCTCGTGGCGATCTTTTCCTTCCTGTTTCTGCTCGCCGCGAATGCCGAGATTATCGCGTTGCCGTTGGCCCTGGTCATCGGCTCCTGGTTCTTTAAGTACGCGTTCCTGCTGCTCGATCACGCCGCACAGGGACGGCCGGGCGCGCTCGTCCTGACGCTGGAGGATGCCAACCCGGTCGGTGAGACCCGCCCGCTGCTCTACGGCCTCGCCATCGCGGCGTTCTGCCTCGCCACCGGCGCGCTCGACGGTGTCACTGACCCCAACGTCGTATTCGCGCTGCGCCTGTTGGGACTGCTCGCCCTGCCCGCCGTCCTTGCCACCCACCTCGTCACCGGCGCATTCGCCCGCGCATTGAACCCGCTGACCGTCACTCGGATGGTCGGGTGCCTCGGGCCCGGCTACCTGCTCGTGCTGCTGGTGGCCGCCGGCTGCGCGTGGATCGGCCGCGACATCGTGCTCGGCGGGGGGCACCTCGGGCTCTTCCTGCAGATTGCGCTGCTGGAGCTTCTGTGGCTCGCAATGTTCGCGGTGCTTGGCGGCCTCATCCATGAGCGCCGGGTTGAGCTAGGGTTCGAGCCGGAGCAGTCCCCGGAGCGGCAGCGGCAGCGCGCGGACGAGGCGCGCGACCGGGAGCGGAACCGGTTCGTCGACCAGCTCTTCGTCGAATTCCGCTCGGGCTCGACCGCGAATGCTTGGGAGACGATCCAGCGGCGCGTCGGCGCAAGCCACGACCCCGTCGCCGAGTACGCCTGGATCCACGCACGGGTGGCGGCCTGGCCCAATCCGCGGCTGGCGAACCGCGTCGCCCGGGAACTGCTGCCCCTGCTGCTCGCGCGGCAGCGCAACGGCGAGGCACTCGCCATCGTCAAGAACCGCCTCGACGCGGACTCAGGGTTCCGGCCGCAGAGTGGTGATGAGCTCATCCGGCTCGCAGAGCTGGCCCGCGCCGGCGGCGAGCGGTCCGTGGCGGGAGCGCTGGTGACGGATTTCGAGCAACGATTCCCGGATCACCCGGCGCGCAACACCGCGCGGCGACTCGCCGCGGAGCTCGGGCACCCCTGACCGGTCCGACCGCGGGCGGACGACTCCCGGGCGCCATGGCTTAGCGCCGCGCGGGCGAACGCGTCGGTCACTGCCGCTACTTGCTGCCGGCCGCCTTCTTCAGTTCTTCGTAGGCCGCAAGCGTGTGGCCCGCGAGCTGCGGCAGGTCGTAGAGCGCCACGGCGTTGGCGATGAACCCGAAGTCCATTCGGTCGTGGTAGGACGTCAGTGTGGCGTTCAGCCCGATCGAGGCCGCGAGCGCGGAGATCGGGTAGATGCCAACCAGACGCGCGCCGTTGAGATAGCGGGGCTCCTTCGCGCCGGGCACGTTCGAGATGACGAGGTTCGCGGCCGGGTGGCCCACCCGATCGAGGTGCGTCGAGGCGGCAAGTCCAGCGAGGCCGACGATTCCGACCGCATAGGTCATCGCCGCGTCCTTCGACATGGCGCGCAAGTCCTTCTTGCCCGAGGCGATCGAGGCCACAACCTGCCGCAGCCGCTCGGGCGCCGGCGCCGCGGGCTCGCCAAGCGGCACGAACATCGCGGATACCCGTGTGCCGATCGCGGTGTCGCCGTCCGCACGCAGTGACACCGGAATGAACGCATTGAACCGGTGCGCAAAAGCGCGGCCGGTCTCCCGCAGGTAGCGATGCAGCCCGGCATCGACGATGGTGGCCGCGACGTCGTTCAAGGTCGCGCCGAAGTGCCGGCCGACCTCGTGCATCTCCTCGAGCGGCAGCGACAGTGTCGCGAACGCCCGCGCCATGCGCAGCGGCTCGTTGGTCGGAGCGTGCTGCGCGGTGAACGGCAGGCTGCCCTCGAGGTGCGCGCCGGTGAGCCCGGCCAGTGTCTTGCGCACAGCGCCGAGCGAGACGTCGCTGAGGGCCCCGACCTGCGTGATGGCGGCCAGTATCGGCGCGGAGATCCTCTCCATGAATGGCTGGGGCGGCTGCGGCTTCGGCGCCGGCACGCCGAGCGCGAAGCCCGGGGTCGGGACCTTGCGTCGCGCGGACTTGGCCAGGCCCGCGTACAGGATCTGCATGCCGGAGGCGCCGTCGATGATGGAGTGATGGGTCTTGGTGTACATCGCGAACATGCCACCCGGCACGCCGTCGATCACGCAGCAGCGAAAGAGTGGACGGTCACGATCGAGCGTCGGCTCGTGCAGCTCGGCCACGAGGTGCAGCAGGTCGTCATAGCTGGCTCCCTCGGGGAGGGCCAGGTGCTCGATGTGGTAGTGCGGGTCCCAGCCTGCGATCTCCCGGAAGTGGGGTGCCCCGCCGCCCAGGAGCTCCGGGACGTAGTTGAAGGGCGGCGCGGGCTTGTGGGCCCGGTACGCCTCGACGATCTCCCGCACGAGTGGCGTGCGGCCGGCCGGTTTCTTGAACAGCAGCAGCGCCCCGACGTGCGTCGTGCTGCCCGGCGACTCGATCAGCAGCCACAGGAGGTCGAGCGGCGGAATGGGCTTCGTCGTCGAACTCGCTCCTTGAGTCATCGGCGCGTGACGCGGTGCGCGCGGGCGGCGCCTGGCGCTCCCCGGGTCAGTGTGGAGACGGTGGCGGGTCATGGTGAGCTCCCCCTGTATTTGTGCCCGGCCTATGGCGGGGATTTTCCGCGCGATGCACCGGCGGGTTCCATACGTGACTTTGGCGGTCGGGGTGTGGAAGCCCACCCCCGCTCTCCGCAGCGATCGAGGCGCCGTCTCGCTCCGGGCAGGTGGAGTCCCTGCGGCAGTCGGGCCGCAGCCCGGGTACGGGTGCTCACCGGCACAGCCGCCAAGGCCACCGACGCTCTCCTACGTATGCGGCCCCTGCCGCCCGGCAGGCGGGGTCCAGCAGCGACACCCCGCGCACGCGGCGCCTCGTGGACGGCCGCCGCCACCGCGCGCGTGCCCCAGGCACGACGGGATCAGTAGGGCCAGACCCAGTCCGAGATCTCCGGCGGATCCGTCCCCTGCGTGCGCGCGTACGCCAGGTTCTCGATGATCGCGTTCTTCATGTCTTCCTTCAGGTGCGCGGCGCGCACCGCGAGCCCCGGCACCCGGTCGACCACGTCGATGACCAGGTTGAAGCGGTCGATTTGGTTGAGGATCGCGAGCTCGAGCGGCGTGTTGATGTTGCCCTTCTCCTTGTAGCCGCGGACGTGGAGGTTCTCGTGGTTGCGGAACCGGTAGGCGAGCTTGTGGATCAGCCACGGGTAGCCGTGGAAGTTGAAGATCACGGGCTTGTCGGTCGTGAACAGGCTGTCGAACTCGCGATCGCTGAGCCCGTGCGGGTGCTCGGAGGCCGGCTGCATCTTGTAGAGGTCCACGATGTTGACGAACCGGACCTTCAGGTCGGGCAGCCGCTCGCGCAGGATCGCCACCGCGGCCAGCGCCTCGAGCGTCGGCACGTCGCCGCAGGCCGCCATGACCACGTCAGGCGCAACACCCTCGTCGTTGCTTGCGCGGCGCCAGATGCCGACGCCCTTGGCGCAGTGCACGATCGCCTCGTCGATGTTCATGAACTGCATGTGGTTCTGCTTGTCGGCCACGATGACGTTGATGCAGTCGGTCGAGCGCAGGCAGCGGTCGGCGACGGCCAGCAGGCAGTTCGCGTCGGGCGGCAGGTAGATGCGGGTGATCGAGGGGCTCTTGTTGGTGACCACGTCGATGAAGCCCGGGTCTTGGTGCGAGAAGCCGTTGTGATCCTGGCGCCACACGGTGGAGGACAGCAGGATGTTCTGCGCGGCCACCGAGGCGCGCCAGGGCACGTGGTTCTTGCTGATGTCGAGCCACTTGGCGTGCTGGTTGAACATCGAGTCGACGACGTGCGCGAACGCCTCGTAGGTGTGGAAAAAGCCGTGCCGCCCGGTGAGCAGATAGCCTTCGAGCCAGCCGAGCAGTGTGTGCTCGGAGAGCATCTCCATCACCCGGCCGTCGCGGGCGAGTTCGCCGCCGTCGGCATCCTCCGGCAGCAGCTCGGCCATCCAGGTCTTCTTGCTCGCCGCGTAGATGGCCTGCAGCCGATTGGAGGCCGTCTCGTCCGGGCCGAACACGCGGAAGCTCATCATGTTGCAGCGCATGACGTCGCGCAGGAACTCGCCGAGGGGCCGAGTGTTCTCGTGGCGAATGGCGCCCGCCGCCGGGACGCTCACGGCGTACTGGCGGAAGTCGGGCAGCTTCAGGTCGCGGCGCAACAGCCCACCGTTGGCATGGGGATTGGCGCTCATGCGGCGCGCGCCCTTCGGCGCGAGCTCCCGCAGCTCCGCGCGCAGGCGGCCCGAGGCGTCGAACAGCTCCCCGGGCTTGTATCCCTTGAGCCAGCGCTCGAGCAGCTTCAGGCTGGCCGGGTTCTCCCGCACGTCGGCGATGGGCACCTGGTGCGAGCGCCACGAGCCTTCCGCCTTGTGGCCCTTGACCTGCTTCGGCCCGGTCCAGCCCTTGGGGCTGCGCAGCACGATCATCGGCCAGCGCGGCCGCTCGGGGCTGCGGGCGGCGCGGGCCCGGCGCTGGATGGTGCGGATCTGCCCGATCGCCTGGTCGAGCGTGGCCGCCATCTTCTGGTGCATCACCACCGGGTCGGAACCTTCGACGACATACGGCGTGTAGCCGTAGCCGACGAACAGCGCCTCGAGTTCCTCGTGGCTGATCCGCGCGAGGATCGTCGGGTTGGCGATCTTGTAGCCGTTCAGGTTCAGGATCGGCAGCACCGCGCCGTCGCGCGCGGGGTTCAGGAACTTGTTCGAGTGCCAGGCGGTGGCGAGCGGGCCGGTCTCGGCCTCGCCGTCGCCCACCACGCAGGCGACGATGAGGTCGGGGTTGTCGAACGCGGCCCCAAAGGCGTGCGAGAGGCTGTAGCCGAGTTCGCCGCCCTCGTGGATCGAGCCCGGCGTCTCCGGCGTGACGTGGCTGCCGATGTGACCGGGGAAGGAGAACTGCTGAAAGAACTTCTGCAGCCCCTCCGCGTCCTCGCTCTTGTCGGGGTAGATCTCGGAGTAGGTCCCCTCGAGGTAGCAGGGACCGAGGACGCCCGGGGCGCCGTGGCCGGGGCCGGCGATGAAGATCACGTTCAAATCGTCGCGCCTGATGACGCGGTTCAGGTGCGTCCAGAGGAACGACAGCGCCGGGCTCGCCCCCCAGTGGCCGAGCAACCGGTGCTTGACGTGCTCGACGCTGAGCGGCTCGTGCAGCAGCGGGTTGTCCCGCAGATAGATCATGCCGACGGCCAGGTAATTGCAGGCGCGCCACCAGGCGTGCATGCGCTCGAGCTCCGCCTTGCCGAGTGGCCCCGCGCCGGCCGGCCCGGCCGGGGAGGTCCGTGTCACACGAGTTCTCTTCGCCATGCGGCACCTCCGCCATCCGTAGCCACGCTGACGGCGCGGGTGGGTGCTCCCGCGCCCATGCACAGTGAACACGGCCAATGTTGCGCCTTATTTTGGACACCTGGCCAGCAAGGGCCGCCTGCACGCCGTGCGCTGCAGCCGCTCATGGGGCATCACGCCGATGGCGCGCCCGGTCCCGTCGGGCGAGCCCCGGGACCCGGTGGTGAGTTGCGGGGCGCGGTCGGGATGCCCCTGGCGATCAGCCCGCGCGAGATGCGCGCGCCGAGTTCGAGGAGCGGCTTCTCCAGCAGGTGATACGACAGCAGCACGGGCACGATAAGGAGCGGCGCCACCTGCAGGAGCGACGGCTTGAGGTACAGGTGCGGCGGCGCCAGGAACATCTCCTGCCACAGGTAGACGCCGTAGGAGACGAGCCCGAGCCAAGAGAGCCACTGGACCGCCCAGCGGCGCTCGAGCGACTCGCGAAAGCCGTAGCTTGCGAAGATGACGAAGCAGATCAGCAGGGGATGCAGGACAGTCTGCGCCTCGTACTGAAAGGGCAGGAACTCGCGGGGCACGAGCGCCTCGGCGAGCAGCAGCAGCACGGCGAGCCCGACCTTCGGCCGCGTCGCGTGGCGCGCGATCCCGGAACGGAACCGCTCACTCGCGGCATAGACGCAGCCCACGGCGAGGCACGCGTAGCTCAGGCCGTTGCTCTCGAAGAAGTCCACCTCCGTGCCAAGCTGCAGCCACAGGAACAACCCGGCCAGCACCAGCGCGGCCAGCGCCACGGCGCGCCAGCGCAGCGCCAGGAGCACGAGCGGCCAGACGATGTAGAACTGCTGCTCCACCCCGAGCGACCAGGTGTGCCCCAGGTGCCACGTGCACGCGTAGTCCGGCAGGTTGCAGAGGAACAGCGAACCATGGAGGTAGGCCGTCGCGGGCACGGAGACGAGCCCGAGGCTGCTCGCCGCGGCGAGCCCAAGCAGGTACAGCCAGAGCGGCGGCAAGATGCGGAATGCGCGGCGGACCTAGAACGCCGAGAGGGAGACGCGCCGGTTGCGCTCCTGCTCGCGAATGAGGAGCTTCGTGATGATGTAGCCGCTGATGACGAAGAAGCAGTGCACGCCGAGCGAGCCGGAGTAGAACGCGAAGGCCGACAGTTCCGCCCGCAACGACTCGACGACCGCTCCAGAGACCGGGCCCAGCAGGGCGGGCGCGAAGCGGAAGGTAACGACGTGATCGAGGATGACGAGCAGCACGCTGACGCCGCGCCAGGCATCGAGAAGACAGTCCCGCTGGCCGCTCGATCCCGATTTTTTGCTCGGCTCCCACCTGGCGGCATTCCTATCGGCCGACGTCGTCGACGTACGGTACAGGCACGCCGTGGCCGCGCGGCAGAGGCGGGGTCGACCGCACCGTCACCTGGCGAAGCGCGGCTTCCAGCGCCGCAGCAGCAGCGTGTTCGACACGACGCTCACGCTCGAGAAAGCCATCGCCGCCCCGGCAATGACCGGGTTCAGGAGGCCGGCGGCGGCGAGCGGGATGCCGACCACGTTGTAGACGAACGCCCAGAACAGGTTCTGGTGAATCTTGCGGGTCGTGCGCCGCGACACCTCGATCGCATCGGCGACCAGCCGCAGGTCGGGTCGCATCAGCGTGACGCCCGCCGTGTGCATCGCCACGTCCGTCCCGCTGCCCATCGCGAACCCGACATCGGCCGCCGCCAAGGCCGGAGCGTCGTTGACGCCGTCGCCCACCATCGCCACGCGGCCCTGAGCGCGCATCCGCTCGATGACCGCCGCCTTGTCGCCCGGCAGAACGCCCGCCACGACGTCGTCCGCCGGGATGCCCGCCCGCTCGGCGACCGCACTGGCCGCAAGGCGGTTGTCCCCGGAGAGCATCACGGTACGCAGGCCCATGGCCTGCAGCGCCGCGATCGCCTCGCGAGCGGCGGGGCGCGGCGTATCGCCGAAGGCGAGGAGCCCGAGCAGGCGCCAGCCGCCGGCCGTCCGCTCGACCAGCCACGAGACCGTCCGTCCCTGGGACTCGTGGGCTTCGCACAGCGCGTCGTGGACGGCCACCTCCACGCCCAGTTCCTGCATCAGGCGCGCATTGCCGAGCGCCAGATCGCGCTCACCGACGGTCGCCTCCACGCCACGGCCGGCCAGCACGACGATGCCCGTGGCCGCGGGCGCCGTGAGCGCGCGCCGCGCCGCCGCCTCGAGCACGGCCCGCGCCAGTGGATGGCTGCTGCCGGACTCGAGCGCGGCCGCAAGCGCGAGCAGCTCCTCCTCCGGCACCGCCAGCGCCGCGACGGCGGCGAGCGTGGGCTTGCCCTCGGTGAGCGTGCCGGTCTTGTCGAAGGCGACCGTGCGGACCTTGTGGGCCGCCTCGAGCGCCTCGGCGTCCTTGACGAGGATCCCCGCGCGCGCCGCGACCCCGGTTCCCGCCATGATGGCGGTTGGGGTCGCAAGGCCTAGGGCACAGGGACAGGAGATCACGAGCACGGCCACGGCGTTGAGCGTCGCCACGCTCCAGTCGCCGCCGAGCAGGCCCCAGCCGAGCCAGGTACCGAACGCGATCAGCACCACGAGCGGCACGAACACCGCGCTCACCCGGTCCACCAGGCGCTGGATCGGCGGCTTGCGGGTCTGCGCGTCCTCGACCAGGCGGGTGATGCGCGCGAGCGCCGTCTCGGCGCCGATGGCGGTCGTGCGCACGATCAGCCGTCCCTCGGCGTTGACGGACCCGCCGGTCACGCGATCGCCCGCGCGCTTCGCGACTGGCAGGGACTCTCCCGTCAGGAGCGATTCGTCGGCGTGGCTGCGGCCCTCGAGCACCTCGCCATCGACCGGGATGCGCTCGCCGGGCAGCACGACCACCGCATCGCCGAGACGCACGGCACGGATCGGCACCTCGAGTTCCACGCCGTCCCGCCGCACGCGCGCGAGGCTCGGGCGCAGTGACTGCAACGCGCGAATGGCCTCGGTCGTCTGCCGCTTGGCACGCGCCTCGAGCCACTTCCCGAACAGCACCAGCGCGATCACGACGGCGGACGCCTCGAAATAGACGGGACCCCCGCCGTGGCCGGCACCACCGCCGAAGACGTGGTACGCGCTCAGGCCGTAGGCCGCGCTGGTGCCGATGGCGACGAGCAGGTCCATGTTGCCGGTGCGGTCCTTGAGGGCCTTCCAGGCGCCCACGTAGAAGCGCCCGCCGAGCCAGAACTGCACCGGCGTCGCGAGCAGCCACTGGGCCCACACTGGCAGCGAGCGGTGGATACCGAACGCAATGCCGATCATCGGCAGCAAGAGCGGCGCGGCGAGGAGCGCCGCGACCACGACGTGGCGCCCCTCTTTCGACATACCGGTCGTGGGCGGCGCGGCAGCCGCGTCTTCGGGCTCCTCGACCAGGAGGCTCGCGGTATAGCCGGCCTTCGCGACGGCGGCCACCAGCGCCTCCGGTGCCGTGCCCGGCGCGGCCTCGACCGAGGCCTGCTCGGTCGCGAGGTTCACCGACGCGGAGACGACGCCTGGGACCCGCCCGAGCGCACGCTCGACGCGGGCCGAACACGTCGCGCAGGTCATGCCCCCGACGCTCAGTCGATGGACGTCGACCGGCGGGGTCGCGGCAGCGGCCGTTGGGCTCATCGGCGGCTCGTGCGCCCGGAGCCGGCGGGGCGCCCGGGCGACCGTGTGCGAGGTGACTGCGGTAGCATTACCGCTCCCAGGCCGAACGTGCCCGCGGCGCAGAGGTGAACCGGATGCTCCTGAACGTCGAGAAAATGAGCTGCAATCACTGTGTGCGCTCCGTCACCGCCGCGGTTCAGGCGCTCGACCCGCAGGCGAAGGTCGAGGTCGACCTGGCGAGTGGCACGGTGCGCGTCACCGGCCACATCGACGCGCAGGCCGCCGCCGAGGCCATCCGCGAGGAAGGCTACACCGTACGCATCGCCGAGGCATGAGCAGCGCTTTCGCCGGCTGAGGGCCGGCGGCTCAGGCCGGGACTGCCGCTTCCACCACGAACTCGATGTCGGCGCCTTGCTGCACGACCGCCTTCACCGCACATTTCTCGATGGACCGAAGCACGGCGTCGCGCTGCGCGCTGTCGAATCGATCCGGGAAATCCACCGTGGTCACGATACGCGCCGGAATGAGCGTCTGGCCGCTCCGCACCACGTTGCGCATCGAGATCGCGATGCCGGAATCGTCGATGCCGAGCTCCCGGCACGCCTTCTTCGCGTAGACCCCCGCGCACCCCGCGAGCGCCGCATAGGTCGACTCGAGCGGGTTTGGCAGGCTGCCGTCTGTCGCGAAGTGGTATTCGTGGTGCTTCGAGTGCACGTCGACGTGCGATCCAGGGGCCAATGTCAGACTGAACATGATCGCGATTCCTCCGGCTGCTCTCTTTCGTGGCTGTTGACGGCGATTCTCTTGGACGACCTTCCCGTGTCGCGACGCGGCGATCAGGCGCCGCGTCGCGCGAGGAGCTGCACGACCGCGCTCGGCCCGTCGTGGCCGCGTCCCTCGTGCACGTGGCGCTCACACTCGCGCGCCACCTCGAACTCGAGGCCGTGCAGTTCCTCCTGCAACTCGGCGAGCGTGGGCAGCAGCTCCGGGTCGGACGGCCCCCCGGTGCGAAAGCGCAGCTGCGCGGGGACGTACGCTTCGAGAATGAACGCCCCGCCGGGCTCGAGCGCCGCGACGACCTGCCGGTGTGCCTGCGCACGCAGCGTCCGCGGCAGGTGGCACCAGATGGAGACGATGCCGCCCCAGCGGCGCGCGTCGATCGCCCAGTCCGACAGGTCCGCCACGGCCGTGTCGATGTGCACGCCTCGTTCGGCCGCGAGCGAGCGCGCCTTGGCGAGGCCGACCCCGGACTGGTCCACCGCGGTGACGTGGAAGCCGCGCCCGGCGAGGAACACCGCGTTGCGACCCTCCCCTTCGCCGAGACACAGCACGTCGCAGCCTGCCGGCAGGGCATCGACCTGCTCGCGGAGGAAGTCGTTCGGCTCCGAGCCGTAGAAGAAACCGTCGGCGGAGTAGCGCTCCTCCCACTGGTTCATCGCGATGCCCGCCCGGTCTTTGCCGCCCTGCCCGTCGACGATGCGCGCGGCCGGCGCCGCTCGCCGCAGTAGATTTTCTCGAGCAGCCGCGCCAGCGCGCGCGGTTCCTCGCCGATGAGGCGGTAGTGGACGCTGCGCGCCTCGCGCCGCCGCTCGAGGAGGCCCTCGGCCACTAGGATCGCCGCCTGCTGCGACAGGGCCGGCGGACTCAAGCCCGCCTGCCGGGCCAGCTCACCCGCCGGCAGTTCCGCAACGCGCAGCGCGCAGACGATGCGCAGCCTTCCCGGGTGTGCGAGCGCCCTCAGGAGCGCCGCCGCGCGATCCGCCGCTTCTTCCAGGGTCTTCATCGACGCCGTTCACTCGTCTTCGGTGTCGATATTGTTGTCGGCCGGCCCGCGGCGGTCAGTAGGTACTTTTGCGTGTTTTCGCAAATATGCAATGCAGCATCGGTGCAGTACGCACGCGCCTGTCGCCGCCGGTCTGCGTGACCCGTCGGTGGTTCCCGGCCGCCGAGGGATCTCCCGGCTGTGCTCAAGGTGCTCCGTCCGCCGGACGGCCGTCTGTGTCTCAGGCTCCGCGATTATCGGGCGGTCGTCAGCGCGGCGTCACCTCAGCGCGGCCCCGCAGCGTCCTCCGCACCCTCGCCGGCGTCCCAGCGGGCGAAGGCTCGCATGGCGTTGCGCAACACACCCACCTGTCGCTGGAAACGCCGGCAGCCGTCACAGATGAGCAGGTGCACACGCAGCCAGGCCCGCTCGCTCGCGCGCAGCGGACGCTCCTGCGACTCAGACATCAGGCGTGTCGCCTGGTCGCAGCTCAGCATGGCCGCGCCTCCCCCGCAAACCAGTGGTCCTCGAGGCACTCCCGCAGGCGCAGCCGGGCGCGGTGCAGCGTCACGTGGAGGTTGGTTGCCGTGATGCCGACGCTCCGGCAGATCTCCTCGGCGTCGAACTCGATGAACTCGCGCATCATGAGCACGCGGGCCTGGCGCGGCGGCAGGTGATCGAGACAGGCGGTAAAGACCCGCCAGAAATCGGCCTGGTGGAACGACGCCTCCGGGTCCCCCCAGTCGACGGGCTTCTCCGCGAGCTGCCAGTGACCGCGCGCGTCGAAGACCGAAGGGGCTGCCTCGTCCTCCTCGGCATCCGCCCCGCCGGCCGACAGGCTGCCCTCGAACACGAGGCGCTGGCGCTGTCGCAGTGTGTCGGCGATCTTGTTCTTCAGGATGGCAAAGACCCAGGTGCGCAGCGCCGCCGCCCCGCGAAACGCTTGCGCGTTCTTCAGCGCGCCAATCAGGGCCTCCTGCACCGCGTCCTCGGCGGCGGCCGGGTCACCCAGCTGCAGGGTCGCGAACTTGACCATCTGCTCCCGCAGCTCCTTCGTGAACTTGGGGTCGGCCAGACCGCTGAGGCCATCGCTGCCCGCCTGCTCCCCGCTCATCCGTCGTACCCCCGCCGAACGTGCGCGCCCTGCTCGCTTCAGCGAAGTATCGCATAGCCTGGGGCACGTCCTCGGCGGTGGCGGTGGTTCGTCGCCACGCGGCGCTCAGCCGCGGCGTGCCGCGGCCGCCGCGCGTGTCGCGAGCCAGTGATCGACGGACAGGCGGCCGGGACCGTAGACCGCGAGCATCACCAGCAGCGACCCCCACAGCAAGTGCTGCGCGAGCGCCGCCTCGAAGCCCTCCTTGAGGAGCACGTGCGAGTAAGAGATCACGGCGAGCGCGTTGACGGCGAACATGCCCACCGCACCCAGTCGCCCGAGCAGCCCGAGGAACAGCAGCACCGGGAACGCAAGTTCGCCGAAGGTGCCTACGTAGGCCGCCACGTGCGGAGGCAGCAGCGGAACGTGGTACTCGTTCTCGAAGAGGTACAAGGTCGTGCCCCAGTCGTGGACCTTGAGCAGGCCCGACTTGAGGAACTGCCAGCCCACGTAGAAGCGGGCCATGAGCGCCACGAGGTCGGCGAGCGGCGACAGCGCTCGCGCGAGAAAGTCGTTCCATCGGACCAGCCTGTTCATCAGTGCCCTCCCGTTGCCTGGGCCTCGACCAGGTCGAAGCCCGCCACCCAGCCCTCCGCGAACCAGCGCTTGAGCAGCGTCGCAGCACGAAGCGGGGCGGCGTCAGCGCCCACCGAAGCGACGAGGTGCTCGCAGAGCTCGCCGAACGTCCGTCCCTCGAGCGCCGTATCGAGGCAGGGGGCCTCCTCCGCCGCGAGCGAGCGGAACGACGTCGTGAGCCGACCGCGCCAGGCGACCCACTCGGAGTCCGGCGCTTTGCGCCAGCCGGCCGGACGCGCTGCCCGCTCGGTGGCGGCGCGCCACCACTCGAGCGCGTTGCTGCGGAGTCGCAGGCGCTGCAGCGACGGCAGGAATCGCAGACGCAGCCGGTTCCAGTCCTGCGGCGCAATCCCGGCCAGGTCGCCGGCCTCGACGGCGGCCGCATCCGCAGCGTCGAAGGCCACGCCCAGCGTCCATTCAAAGCGCGCGAGGTCGGCAAGCCCGGCGCCGGGCACGCCCGGCACGCGCGCCGCGAGGAAATCGGCGAACTCCCGCCCGTACCAGCGGATCGAGGCGAAGCGCGACGGCCGCGAGGCCACGAATGCCCATCCGAGCTCAGCGAACCGCGGCTCGCCGAGCGCGTGATGCACGGCGGGGTGCGACTCCGCGAGGGCGTTCGCGAGACGGGCCACGTAGGCGTGGCGGTAGATCACGACGCGCTCCGCGGCGGGCAGCCGCTCGTCGCCGTCGATGACGGCCACGATCGAGGCGTCGTCATCGAGCAGGTGGCGCTGGAAGGCGGCCTGGATCTCGGCGAGCCTCATCATGCCGCATCCTTCAGCCGTGCCGCCGCGATCGTCCGCGCCACGTCGAGCTCCTCGATGAGCGCCTCGATCGGCGGGAGGTTGTCGTCGCGCTCGACCATGGTTGCCACCTCGCCGAAGCGCTCGACGGCGTGCGTGTACAGATCCCACACCGCCGGCGCGACCGGCGCGTCATGGGTGTCGATCAGGTGGGTTCCCGCGTCCTGGTGGCCGGCGAGGTGCATCTGTCGGACCCGCTGCGCCGGGACGCCGGCGAGGTAGGCAAGCGGGTCGAAGCTGTGATTGACGCTGCTCACGTAAACGTTGTTGACGTCGAGCAGGAGGTGACAGTCGGCCCGTTCCGCGACCTGCGCGAGAAACTCCCACTCGCTCATCTCGGAGACGCGGTAGCTCACGTAGCTCGAGACGTTCTCGAGGAGCAGCCGCCGGCCGAGGAAGTCCTGCACGCGCCGGACGCGCTCGACGACGTGACGCAGCGCCTCCTCCGTGTACGGCAACGGCAGCAGGTCATGCAGGTTACGGCCATCTACCCCCGTCCAGCAGAGGTGGTCCGAGATCCACGCAGGCTCGATGCGCGCGGCGAGCGCGCGCACCTCGCCCAAGTATTGAAAATCCAGTGGCGCAGTGCTGCCAATGGACAGCGACACGCCGTGCATCGCGACCGGGTAGCGGGCGCGGATGCGCTCGAGGTGCTGCAGCGGCGCACCCCCCGGCACGAGGTAGTTCTCGGTGATGATCTCGAACCAATCGACGCGCAGACGCTCGTTGAGCGCCGCTTCGTAGTGTGGCGGCCGCAGGCCCAGGCCGAATCCAAGTGTCTTCATGATCGTATGCGGGCCGGTGCGTCGGCGCTCACCGCCGCACCGGCCCGTCCCTCGTTACTTCTTCGGTTCCTGCTCGATCTTGGCCTTGGCCGCGTCGCATTCCTTCTGCGTGAGGACGAGGAATCCCTGGCCCTTGCAGGAGTTCTGGCCCTGGCAGGAGTTCTTGGCGGTGGCGCAGGCGGACTGGCCCTTGCAGGCGTTCACGCCTGCGCAGTGGACCTTCGCCTCCTCGGCGCTCGCGGTGGTGACGGCAACGGAACCGAAGAGCAGGGCGGCGGCCGTGGCGAGAGCGAGGCCGCTGGAACGGGTGGGGTGCATCACTGGACATCTCCGTAAGGTGGGTCGGCCGCCGAGGCGGCCGGGTAATGGGCGGGGGCCCGGGACAGCTCACGCGCCACCATGGCGCGCTTGTCCCTTGGTCGCGGGGACCCCGCGATTCCTTACAGCAGTTCGGCGTGCGGCCGTGGCGGCCGGCGTCGGGACCTGAGACCCCGCGTCCGCACGCGAGCAATCAGAGCGCTAATGGCCGTGGTAGCCTGCTCGGCGATTTTTTTCTTTCCCATGGACGAGGCTCTCTCTGTGCGGTGCTGCTGGAACGCGCGAGCCAGTGACAGACGCTACCGACGGCCATCGTCGCTCGTCGCCACCGCCGCGCCCGCGCTGCTGGCGCTGGCGCTTGGCGTGACCCCGGCGGCTGCGCAGGAGATACCGGAGCCCCTGCCGACAATCTCGCCCGACCCGGCGGCGACCGCGCCTCCGGTCGCGAACGACCCGCCGGCGGACGTTGCCGCCGAATCCGTCGAGACACCGTCCTCGACTGAGCAAGGCCGCACGACACTGGCGGAGAGCTTCGAGCACAAGACGCGCCTCGAGTGGGCGCGCGAACTGCACCGCGAGGCCCTGCAGGGCACGAAGTTCCAAGCCGAGATCCGTTCCTTTTACCTCGACCGCACCACGTTCAGCGGCACGGAGAGCGAGGCCTGGACCCTGGGTGGGTCGGTGGGATTCAAGACCGGCTACTTCCTCAAGCACTTCGCGCTGGGTGCGGTCGGCTACACCTCGCAGCGCCTGTACGGTCCTGCCGACAAGGATGGCACTCAGCTTCTGAAGCCCGGGCAGGAACCTTATTCCGTGCTGGGCGAGCTCTATGGCGAGTTCGTGCTGCCGGAGGGCCTGAAGGCGACAGCGGGCCGGTGGACGTACGACACCCCGTACATTGGTCGCAACGACTCGCGCATGACGCCGAACACGTTCGAGGCGTACGCGCTGGAGGGCTGGGCCGGCGGCGGCGGGGGCCCGCCGGAATGGCATTTCGGGCTGGGCTACTTCGACAAGATCAAGGACCGGAATTCCGACGAGTTCGTCTCCATGGCGCAACAGGCCGGCGCGCCCAGCGGAGTCGAGCGCGGCGTCTGGGTGGGTGGCGGGCACTACCAGTCGGGGGAGCTGTCGATCGGCGCCATCAACTACTACAGCAGTGACATCATCGACATCGCCTACCTCGAGACCAGGTACGCGCTCGCGCTCATCGAACAGCTGCGTCTGCAGCTCGCAGCGCAATACACGGAGCAGCACAGTGTCGGCGGCAACCTGCTCACCGGCAGCGCCTTTTCCGCCAATCAATTCGGCCTCAAGGCCGAGCTCGCTCGCGGCGGCGTGTTGCTGTCCGTGGCCTACACCGGCACCGGCCACGGCGCCAACATGCGGAGCCCCTGGAGCGGCTATCCGGGCTATACCAGCGTGCAGGTGCAAGACTTCAACCGCGCCGGCGAGGACGCCTGGATGCTGCGCGCCGCCTACAGCTTCAAGGCTGTGAGAGGGCTGGAGGCGTACGCGCTATACGTAGACGGCTCGAAACCGGATGCAGCCAAGCAGTATGCGCGTCAGGAATGCGACCTCAACGTACAGTGGAAAGCGGCCGCTGGCCGGCTCAAAGGCCTGACGCTGCGCGCCCGCTATGGGCATTCGACGCAGGACAGTGCCGGCAACCCGCAGGCGAACGACTACCGGCTGATTCTCTACTACACCCCGCCCGGCCTCTGAGCTACTGCAAACATCTCATCGTCCGCCCACCGGTGCCGGTCGAGGGCGAGTGACGGGGCGTGTGGCCGGGATAGAACGACTGCGGCAGCGACCCCAGGGGTCCGAGCCGACGTCTTCTTGGTTACCCCGGGCGCGCCGTCCGCTGCCTCCCCGCTTGGGCATGGAATCGACGCCACGTCCTCTCATGGGGCCGGCGAGCGCCCGCTCTTCCTTGGCGCTCATAGGGCGCGGTCGGGCTGTTCTGGCCGCACGGGTCGCGGGTGATGGTCCCCATGCGACCCACGCCAGCCCGTCCGCTTCAGAAGAAGACTCTCACCGCCCCGGCCGAGCGGCGCCTCTTGCGGCGCACCAATCCAAACCGACCGTGAGCCGGCCGATGCTCACTGCAATCGCTTGAACGCGGGAGGTGCCCAGCGGCCGTCGAGCACCTGCGGCTTGGGTGCGTACAAGCGCAGCATGATGCTCGCGGCGCCGCCCGATGCCGAGGGCAGCCAGTTCGATTCACGGTCCTTTCCTGGGCTCTCGGGCTGGATGTAGATGTCGAGCGAGCCGTCGGCGTTGTACGCAAGCGCATCGCGATCGCCGAGAGCGAAGCGCTGCAGCGGGTTGGGAACCGGGAAGCCATCCGCGTCGTACATCGTGAGCGACCAGAACGCCTCCGCCGGGGGCAACTCTCCCTTCTCGAAGTGCAGCAGGTACCGCGCTCCGCCCACGAGCGGATTGCCATCGGCATCGGTCAGGCTCATCGGATACACGGCATCCTCAGGCGGGTTGGCGCCGAGACCGATCATCGCGACCACGGCCCGCTTCAGGTAGTAATCACCGTACACGCCCATCGAGTCCGTGTTCATCTGCCAGCCGTTGACCACGCGTGCGAGGGTCCTGTACTTGACCCGCATCGCCTTGACGGCGTCCACCGGCACGCGCTCCAGGGCCGCCCGAACGACGGGATCGGCCTTCGCGAGTTCGAACGGCTTGCCGGGCTCCAGGCCGATTCGCTTCAGGCGGGCGAGCTGCGACCAGTCGGTCAGGTGGGGCGGATTCCTCGCCATCAGTTCTGCGCCATAGGAAAAGAACTTGGCGGCCGGCATCGAGTTGACCTGGTGCAGCGGATCGGTCGCCATGTCGACCGTTGGATCCGGCGTGAACGCGGGCGGCGGAGCCGCGGGCTTTCCCAACTGTGAAAGCGGCGTGACCGTGAAACCGTCCTGGATCTTGTGGACGTTTGCGTAGTCGGCCGGGCCATTGGTCTGCGTCCGCCCAATGATCCAGACGTCGGATGTCGGGGCGTCGATGCGCGAGACGCCGGCCGGAAGCGATCCCTTCCAGCCCGGCGGAACCACCGCCCAGCTGCCGGCTCCCGTTCCGGTCGTTCGCGTGCCCGGGACGGCGAACACGTCCGTCCACATGTCGAGCATGGGCAGCAGGTAGTACCGCCCGCCGGTATCCGGCGCAGAGACGATCATCGGCTCGCGCGAGAGGTCCAGCCAGGCGATCGAATAAAGCGTGTCGAAGTTCGGCCTGACCACCGTCCTGAAGTCCCCTGGGGGGAAGGCGCTCATGTTCGAGAACGCGTTGGGTGGACCGAAGCCCGGCTTCTTACCAGGCTCGATGTTGGTCGCGACCTTGCGCGTCACGGCCATCGTCACCAGCGGGTAGAGGTAGATGTAGGCCTCCATGCCGATCGCGTAGGCTTCCTGCTCGGTAAGCGGCACCGCCGATCTTGCGCCCGCCACTGGCAGCACCAAGCTCATGCAGCAGAGCGCTGCAGCAATGACCCCGGTCCCTACTCGCACCCTTGCTGCTTTCATGGAAACTCCGTCTCGTGCCTGGTGTACGGAACGCGATGCGTCTTTGCCGCCGCACTCTGCGATTCGGAGATGCTACCCGACAAGCGCCCGTCTGCAACCGACTAAGTGCTCAACTGTCTCCTCGTGGCCGTGCGCCCTCGGTCAGGACCGTCTCACCTCTGCCGGTTGCAGCCCGTCCACAGCGCGTCTACCACGAAATCGAACGACTGCGCCTGTACGGATGCGCCACCCCCTTGGACTGGCCACCATTGGCCGCCCTCGCCGGCTCCGGGACCTCCGCCATTTCGCGATCCGGCAGCGCTCATCCTAGCCGTCGGTCGCGGCGGCGGCAGCCGGCAACTCGATGCAGGTGATGCCGGCGGTTCGCACGCCCCAAAGGGGGTTCCTGATTGCCAAAGGAGCGCTCGCAAGGGGCCCCTCTGTGCACTGCACTGGCATCGCCTGGAGACAGGTGAGACCTCCCGATGACGCCCGCGGATCGACCACCTCGCCTCCCCACCCCCTCTCTTGGGTGGGGGATCTTCGGGTCGGATGGACGTACCTTGTGATCCACGCGCTCCCGAATGACGGCGGATCAACCAGAACCCATGCAAGACTCGTCCAAGAAGCTGCGAATCAACGGCATCGAGATGAACGTGTTGATTGCGGGCGAAGGGCCGCCCGTGCTCCTGGTGCATGGTTACCCGGACGATCACACGGTGTGGCGCAACCAGATCCCCGCCCTGCTCGCGGCCGGCTACCAGGTCATCGCACCGGACACCCGCGGTTGCGGCGACAGCGAGATTCTGCCGAAGGTCGCCGACTACCGCATCGACAATCTGGTCGCCGATCTCGTTGCGCTGCTCGACCTGCTGCAGATCGACAAGGTGCGCCTGGTCGGCCATGACTGGGGCGCCGTCATCGGTTGGAAGTTGGCGCTACAGCATCCCAAGCGGGTCGAGCGCTACATCGCGGTCTCGGTGGGCCATCCGGCGGCCTATGCCGCCGCTGGCCTGGCGCAGAAGATCAGGGGCTACTACGTCCTCTTGATCCAGCTGCGCGGGATCATCGAGTGGCTCTGCCGGGCAGGCGACTGGTTCCTGTTCCGCCAGTTGACACGCTACCCGGCCGGCTTTCCTCACTGGCGCGAGCGGCAGTCCCGACCCGGCCGCTTGACGGCCGGCATGAACTACTACCGCGCCAATCTGCGCATGCTGTTCGCGCAGGATCGGCGCCATGCGCAGGTCCCGGTTAGCGGCATCTGGAGCAGTGGCGACATCTTCCTCACCCAGGAGCAGATGATTCTTTCTGCCAAATTGGTCGATGCGCCCTGGCGCTACACCCGCATCGAGGGCGCCAATCACTGGGTGCAACTGACCGCGCCGGACGTACTCAATGCCGTGCTGCTCGATTACCTGCGCTAGATGTCAACGCCGACGACCATGAACGAGAACCGCTTTGCCCTCGAGTCGGGCACCGCTCTATCTTTGCTGCCGTCTGTGGGGCTGTTGTCCTGGCGTTGGCCCGCGCCGTGGCGCAGCCCGCACGCTTTGCATTTCGCAACTTCAACGAAAGCACCTCGATGAACGCCCAAACCTTTCACCCGAACCTGAACCAGATCGCTATTTCCGTGGTCGACCTGCGCCTGACCGAGCGCTGGTTCCGCGAAGGCCTCGGCTTCTTGCCGGCCGGCGGCAGCGCCGCAATGATGCAGGGGCCGCTCGCCGCCAAGGTGCAGGGCATTCCCGGCATCGCCTCGACCTGCTGGTGGCTGGTGGGGCGGAATGGCTGGTTCCAGCTCGAGCTTTTTCAGTTCAAGAACCCGTTAGCCCAGCTGATGTCGCCGGAGCGCAAACCGAACGACATCGGCTACACGCGCATCGGCGTGCACGTCGCGGACTTCGACAAGGCCCTCGCCGATCTGGCCGCGCTCGGCACCCATCCGCTGAGCGCGCCGCTGGGCCCGCGTGGCCGGCGCCGCGCCTGCGTGCGCAACCCCGATGGCGTCTACGTCGAGGTGATGGAAGACGACCCGCTCCCCGGCGGCGCGGGCAACGAACGGGCCTGCGTCGCCGCGGTGCGCTCGGTGACGATGTCCACGCCCGACCTGCGGCAGTCGGTGGCGTTTCTCACCGCGATCAACGGCCACGGGCCGGAAGACATCGCCTTGCATACCCCGGAGCACGAGGCGCTGTGGGGTCTGCCCGGCGCCAAGTGCCAGCGCGCGGTGTTCCGTTCCGGCGACGTGCTGGTCGAGGTCGTGCAGTACGAGGACCCAGTGGGAAAGCCGTGGCCCCAGGGCTACCGCATCACCGACCAGGGCATCCTGAACATCGCCTACGGTGCGCGTAACAAGCCGGATCACATGCAGGTCTATGCGCGCGCGGCCGCCTTCGGCGCGCGTCCCAACTGCAAGCCCGTGCACCTGCCGGGGGCCGGCGTCGTGTACGTCAACGATGCACTCGGCTTCTCGGTGGAAATCCTTTGGGCCCGTCGCGGACGCGCCGACAAGTCGTGGGGCTTCGTGCCGCTGCCGATGCACAAGCGGCCGCAACCCGACAACCAGCGCGTGGCCGGTTCCGTGCGCATCGCGGCGTCGCCCGCGACGGTGTGGAAGGCGCTCAATGAACACGATGCGATGGGCCAGTGGATCGGCTTTTCCGAAGTGCGCCGCACCCGGAAAGGCTTCACCGCGCCGGACGGCCATGGTGCCGAGCGCTACATGCGCGGCCAGCCGGGCACGGTGGTTGAGCAGGTCACCGGCGTCGAGCCAGGGCGCAGCATTCGTTACCGGGTCATCGAAGGCTCGCCCTTCGTCTTTCACCAGGGCCTGATCGAGCTCAAGGCCGTGGGCCAGGAGACCGAAGTCGCGTGGAGCATTCGCTTCCGCAGCAGGATTCCGCTCGCGGGTGCCCTGCTGCGCCCCCTCATGCAAGGCATGCTCAACAAGATGCTGCAGAGGGGGCTCAAGCCCTACGCCGAGCGCGCGGGCAAGGCATGATGGCGAGCCATCGTCGCCACGCTGCCTGCGCGGGGAAGATCAAGAAGGAGTTTTCCGCATGAAAGCCGTCGTTTGCCAGAATGCCGAACTGCGTGTCGAAGACATTCCGGAGCCCGCCCCCGGCGAGGGCCAGGTGCTGTTGGCAGTGGAACGCTGCGGGATCTGCGGCTCCGACCTCCATCTCCGTCACCACTGCGACCACATGAAGGAGCTGCTCGGCAAGGTGGGCGCCGGCGGGATCGTGCCCTCGAGCCAGGACCGGCTGGTCTTCGGCCATGAGTTCTGCTGCACGGTGCTCGACTACGGTCCGGGCTGTGACCGCAAGATCAAGCAGGGAACGCGCGTCGTTGCGCAGCCCGCGCTGCGCGTCGGCAAAGAGATCCATATGGCCGGTCTTTCGCCCGTCGCCACCGGCGGATACGCCGAGCGCATGGTGCTGCAGGAAAGCGCCCTGGTCCCGGTGCCCAATGGCCTGTCGGCCGACATGGCCGCGCTGACCGAGCCGGTCGCGGTGGCCTGGCATGCGGTTCGCCGCGGCGAGATACGCAAGAAGGACGTCGCCATCGTCATCGGCTGCGGACCCGTCGGCCTGGCGGTGATCTGCGTGCTCAAGGCGCAAGGCGTGACCACGGTGATCGCGAGCGATCTATCACCCGGGCGTCGCGCCCTGGCGCAGCGCTGCGGCGCCGACGTCCTGATCGATCCCAAAGCGGGTTCCCCTTTTGCCGCGCGCCCCGGCGATGAGTTCATTCGCGACCTCCCCGCCCTGCTCGAGCTGTCGCTCGACACTCGGCAGAAGCTCGGCAAGCTGCCGGTGCCCTGGCACGTGACCTGGCGCCTGGCGGAAGCGCTGGGCGCCGCCGCCCCCAAGCGGCCGGTGATCTTCGAATGTGTCGGCGTCCCCGGCATCGTGCAGCAGATCATCGACGCCGCGCCGCTCATGTCCCGCGTAGTGGTGGCCGGCGTGTGCATGCAGGTCGATCGCTATGAGCCCGCGCTGGCGATCCACAAGGAAGTCGACCTGCGCTTCGTCTTCGCCCACTCGCCGCTGGAGTTCCGCGACACCGTGCACATGATTGCCGAAGGCAAGATCAAGTGCGCCCCGATGATTACCGGCATCGTCGGTCTCGGCGGCGTGGCCAACGCGTTCGACGCGCTCAAGGACCCGGAGACGCATGCCAAGATCCTGATCGACCCGCAGAGCGCAGCGAGCGCGCCCGTCGCCACGGCGAAGTCCTGAGGGCTTCTGGAGGGGCGCCCTGGCCAATATCGGCGCTTCCACACCCGCCGCCGGGTCGCGGCGTCGCGCGGGCCGGTTGCCGCCCGGCCCGGCCCCCACCCTTTCGGGGTGGGTGTGACACCGGCGCCAATCCGCATACCATCGCCAGACCAATATCCGCACTGAAGACGAGGTACGCCAGCTTGAACAACGTCGTAACACCCGGATCCCGCCCGACCTTCGCGAAGATCGGCGCCTGGCTGCTCGTGCTGAGCGCCATCTTCATGGCATTGCTCGGCTGGTCGGCGAGCGCCTACTACGTACCGGCAACCTGCCTGCTGCTGCAGGCCGCGCTCCTCTGGCGTGGCCGCGGCTTTGGCCTGTTCAAGTGGATCGTGCTGATCAACCAGGTGAGCGGCATCGTGCTGATCCTGGTGCTGTGGCTGGGCGACGGGCTGGGGACCACCAAGCTCGACGTCGCCGGAGTGGCGTTGCTCCTCAATCTGCTGTGCGGCGGCCCGCTGATGGCGCTCCTGGGCGGGGCCATGCTCCCCGCGCTGCGCAAGGGCAAGCGCCTGTTCCAGTGGTTCAACCCGCAGTTCGCTTGAGGGATACGACCATGAAGACTCGTGATCTCTCCGGCGCCCTGCTCAGCGCCCTCTCCGCCCTGGCGCTCGCCGCTGATGCCCGCGCCGCTTCCTTCGTCGGCACCGTGTCATTGCCCGACGGCCGGCCCGCCTTCGGCGCCATGGTCAGCGTCTTCAACGCGGCCAAGAACCAGAAGCAGACGGTGTACACCGCGGCCGACGGCAGCTACGCCATTGTCACTCCCTACGCCGGCCGCCTCGACGTGCGTGCACGCCTCGCCAACTACGACGACAACCTGCTCACCGTGGAGGCAACGCAGGAGCAGTCAAGCAGGCTCGATCTGCGGCTGAAGGACTTTGCCGACGCACAGGGCGCCTCCGACGCGCTTTCCGCCTCCGCGCACAATGCCAGGCTGCAATGGAAGAGCGCGGCCGACCGGCACGACTTCGTTAGCCAGTGCAACTACTGTCACCAGATCGGCAACTCGACGACGCGCGCCCCGCGCAGCCACGACGCGTGGCTCGCGGTCATCAACAAGATGGAGGGTTACCTGGCCATGGTGACCCGCGCGCAGGGAAACCGCTTTGCCAGCGCACTGGAGAAAGGCCTCGACGGCCAGCCGGCCAAGGCCACGCACGACTACGTCGCGACCGAGGAGCTGTCCCGCGCCAAGGTGGAAGAGTGGCACCTGGGCGACGGGTTCTCCTTCATCCACGACATGGACGTTGCCGCCGACGGCAAGTTCTACGGCACCGACGAAGGCCACGACAAGCTCTGGGTGCTGGACCCCCGCACCGCTCGCGTCGAGGCCATCGACCTGCCGGAGAGTCACCTGCCACGCGGCGGGCTGTTCTCGGGCATGCACCTGGCGATCGGCATCTTCACCGGCAGCCACGGCCCGCACAGCATGGCCCAGACCTCGGACGGGCGGATCTGGATCACCAACGCCCTGTCATCGACGCTGATGTCGTTCGACCCCGCCAACAAGCAGTTCAAGACCTACGCGGTGCCTGGCGACGCGCTGTATCCGCACACGGTGCGCGTCGACAAGCACGACGTCGTCTGGTTCACGATCGTCGCGTCGAACCAGATCGGGCGTTTCGACCCGAAGACCGAGCAGATGACGGTGATGCGGCTGCCGTCGAACGGCTTCTTCCGCTGGCTCACCGACATGCTGTTCCCGACGCTGCTGCGGATCTCGTCGTGGTTCCCGGACCACGCGTTGCTGCTCGACTTCTCGCATCATCGTTTCCTCGGCTACACGGTGGCCGCGTTCCCGTACGGCATCGACATCAATCCGAAAGACGGCAGCGTCTGGTACGCGAAGCTCTACGCCAACAAGATCGGGCGCATCGATCCCAAGACTATGGAGGTCCGGGAATACGACACGCCGATGAGCGGTCCGCGCCGTCCGCGCTTCGACCGGGACGGCATCTTCTGGATTCCAGCCTTCGACGAGGGCGGCCTGATGCGCTTTGACCCGGCCAGCGGCCGGTTCGAGACGTACAAGATCCCCGGCGTCGCGCCCGGCGAGTACGAGACGCCATACGCGCTGAACGTGTATGGACCGACCGGCGACGTGTGGATGGCCGCGAACAACTCGGACCGCGTGATCCGCTTCTCGCCCGCCACGAAGACGTTCCGCAACTTCCCGAGCCCGACGCGGGTGTCGGTGTTCCGCGACTTCTCCTTCACGAAGGACGGGCGGGTCTGCACCTCGCAGTCGAACCTCCCGGCCTACGCGATCGAGGGCGCCGTGCCGAGCTACCTGTGCATCGACCCGACGGGCGGCGCGCGCGATCGCGCGGCCCTGGGCGCGGCCACGCAGGCTCCGGCGTCGACTGGGGCGGCAGCGACTGGCCCAACGTAGTTGAGCTGCGGCGCCAAGCGCACGTCCGGATTGGGAATGCTGCATTTGAATCCGCACTTGGCCGCACCCGGCCCGTCGTCGATCGTCGCCGTCCGACCCCACCCTGACCGCCAGCTCGCTATGAAGCGGTGGTTTGAGGATTGCCTCGTCGCTCAGCGGCCGCCCTCTTCCCAGTCCACCGAATCCACGGGGTGCGTCTCGAGATAGCGGCTGACGGCGGCACCCGTGGTCGGAAAGAACGCCGTTTCGCCAAGCCGCGCGAACAGCCCAAATCGCTTCAGCTTGTCCTTGACGGGGTCCTTCATCTCGGCAATGCACAACTCGATGCCAGCCGCGCGCAAGTTCTCGTCCAGCTCCGCCAGCATGTCGGCGGAGGTCACGTCCACGCTGGTGACGGGCTCCGCCGCAACGACCAGCCAGTGCACGACCGTAGGCGATGCCGCCACCGCGTCGAGCACGCGGTCGTGGAACAGCTCGGCGTTGGCGAAAAACAAGGGCGCATCCCAGCGAAACAGCACCAGGCCGGGGACGAGGCGGGCATCGGAATAGCGCGTGATGTCGTGGTAGCCCTTGACTCCCTCGACGCGGCCGAGGACCGCGGAGTACGGACGCCAGCCATCCCACAGGAATTCGATGACGGCAATCGCGATTGCGAGTCCGATGCCGGGAATGGCGCCCAGTACGACCACGCCGGCGAAGCAGCCGATCGACAGCCAGAATTCCCACTGCTGGATGCGATAGATGCGACGCAGGTCGGTGACCTCGATCAGGCCGATGGCCGAGGCGATCACTACCGCGGCCAGCGCGGACTCGGGCAGATGCCGGAGCAGGTCCGGCGCCACGACCAGCAGCAGCGCAACCGACGATGCGCCAACCACGCCGGCCAACTGGGTTCTGGCACCCGCCGCCTCGGCGACGGGGGTGCGTGACGAGCTGCTACTGATCGGGAAGCCCTGAAAGAATCCGGCGGCCAGGTTGGCCGCCCCGAGCCCCACCATCTCCTGATTGGGATCGACATAGGCGCCGGTCCGCGCGGCATAGGTGCGCGAGAGCACGCTGGTGTCGGCGAACGAAACGAGTGCGACGGCGCAGCCGCCGATCAGCACCGGGACGATATCGGCGTGGGTGATCCATGGGATGGCGAACCCAGGCAGACCCTGCGGGAGCGGACCCAGGATGGATACCTTGGCGCGCACCGCCAGGTCCAGCACACCGACCACGACGGTCGCGCCGACCACGGCGATCAGGATGCCGGGCACCCGCTTGCTCCCTTTGAGCAGGAAGATCGCCGCCAGGGTTCCCGCGCCGACCGTCAGCGCCGTCCAGTTCGTCCTCCCGCTCAGCACCGCCTGCGCGAAGGCCGAGACCTTGGAGAGCGGATCGTCGCCCTGGGCCGAGAAACCGGACAGCTTGGGTAGTTGGCTGATCAACACGGTCAGCGCGATGCCGTTCATGTACCCGTAGCGGATCGGCTTCGACAGCAGTTCAGTGACGAAACCAAGGCGCGCGACACCGGCCAGGATGCACACCGTCCCCGACACGACCGCCATCATGCCCGCAAGGGCGACCGCGCGAAGCGGCTCGCCGCCCGACAGTGGCAGTACGACGGCGAGGATGACGGCAGCCAGCGAGGAATCCGGCCCCAACACCAGAATCCGACTGGGTCCGAACAACGCGTAAGCCAATAGCGGAACGATCGTCGCGTAGAGGCCATAGATGCCGGGCACGCCCGAGGCCACCGCGTAGGCGATGCCGACGGGCACCAGCATCGTGGTCAGCACCAGTCCGGCCACGACGTCGTGCCGCAACCAGGCCATCTGGTACCCGCGCAGCGTGCGAAGTCCTGGCAACCAGCGGCCCCAGCCAGTCTGATTGGCGGCCTTCGATCGGCGCGCAACGCGGCCCGGTTCCGGGTCGGGGGGCGAAGAACTTGAATCGTTCATGCAACTGTTGCGGCCCGCTCCTCAGTCAAATGAGATCTGGAATCCCCCGGCCGGCGAGACGGAGATGTTGGGCGGCTTGTGGCCCACGAGGACGCGGACCGCAGAGACGCCGCCGCCCGCGATGAGGAGCGCGCCCGTGCCGAGCGCGAAGGTGATCTTGGTGTAGGGCTCGGGATCGAGCACCGCCGCGACCAGGAGAAACGCGCCCAGGGCGCTGACGCCGAGCGACACCAGCACCGCCATCCACTCCCGATGGGAGAGGTTGGCCTTGCGGCCCATCTCGAGCAGCGTGTCGTTGATCGGGTTGATGCCCAGGTGCGCGTCGTCGATCAGCCGCACCGAAGTCTGCGACCGGTACGCATTGGCAAGCGAGGGGAGCCAGTCCGGCGCACTCGTCCGGATCAGGAGTGCGGGTGGGTTCGGTTCCTCGGGCACGTTCCATTCCTCGTAGGTCGCGGCGGGCAGGCGCACGTTACTCGACCAACGGGCAGCACGCATCCCCTGAGCGTCGCGGGGTCGTCCATCATGGTCTCCATCACGATCGGAGTCTCAGCCCTGTTCTTCTGCGCCGCTGGGTCCGAGCAGCGCCAGAGATAAACCACGTTAGGTCTGCGGCGTCGCCGCCGAGGCGGCTGGCTCCTTGGGGTTGGGACCGTACGGATTGGCGCCCGGCCGGCTGTCCTGTGCCGCGAACACGATGAGCACGAGGTCGCCGACGAGGGGCACGAGGCCGATCAGGATCCACCAGCCACTGCGGTCGGTGTCGTGCAGCCGTCGCACCGTGACGGCAGCCGCGGGCAGGAGCGTGGCGAGCGCGAAGAGGGCGCTCAGCAGTCCCACTCCCGCCGCTTCGTTCATCGTGCCGAGCGCTTCATCCACCACCATCAGCGCGAAGTAGGCGATGCAGTAATAGAGCACGAAGAACCAGTACTCCTTGCGCCCCGCCCGACCCTCGAAGGTGGCGTACTTGTGGCGGATTGCCTGCAGGAACCAGCTCATGCCTCTGCCTCCACGTGGATCGGCTGCGCCTGGCCTTACCGCAAGACCACTCAACGAGTCCGGTGGGGGGGCACACATTTATATGTGTGCGTGCCACGGCTTGCCCGCCCCCGATGGTGGCTGCATTGGATCATGCCAGTCACGGGGCGCCCCTACGCACTTTCCCGCCCTCCTCGCGGCCGGCGGCCGGTCCCGCTCGGCACCGCGGTCAATCGGTATGGCAGGGAGGCGGAGGCAGTCGTAGAGTCGGGACTCGACCGCGGGCGGTGCGCCGTGGCCGAGGCCAAGAGGGTCGCCTCGCCCGGACCGCGCGGGCGCTCACAACACGAGGTGAAGCGACGATGAAGTCCCGTAACGCGAGCCGGTTGCCCAGCCCGCTGGCACGTTTCCTCACGATCGCGGCGGCGCTCCTCGCGAGCACTCCTGCCCTGGCGGCCGATGTGCCGAGCGGTGCGGCCGCCACGCCGCCGCCGGCAGCCGCGGCTGCCCCCACCACCGACTCGCAGCGCGAAGCGGCGGCGCTCCTCAAGGCCATGACGGAGTACCTGGCCGGTCTCAAGTCGTTCACGGTGACCATCCGCGGCGGTTACGACGTGGCGCAGTCGACGGGACAGAAGATCGAGTTCGGCGAGACGCGCCGCCTGACGATCGCGCGCCCCGACCGTCTGCGCCTCGAGGAGGTCTCGAGTGACGGCAGGAACGACCTGGCGGTCTTCGACGGTCGGCACCTGAGCATGTTCAACGCCGACGCCAAGGTCTACGCCCAGGCCCCGCAGCCGGGCTCCGTCGACGACGGGCTCGTGTACTTCCGCCGCGACCTCAAGATGCGCATGCCGCTCGCGATGCTGTTCACGACTCGCTTGCCCAGCGAGCTGCTGCCGCGGGTCAAGATCGTCGACTACGTCGAGGACACCGACATCTATGGCGTGCCGACCCACCACATCGCGGGTCGCACCGACACCGTCGACTTCCAGTTCTGGCTGACCGAGGGGGCGCACCCGCTGCCGCTGCGCGTCGTCATCACCTACCGGAACTCACCGGGCCAGCCGCAGTTCTGGGCCAATTTCACTGGCTGGAACACGAAGCCGAAGATCGCGAAGACCGCGTTCCAGTTCGCGCCGCCGAAGGACGCACGCCAGATCGCCTTTGCGGTCCAGGTGCAGCGAGCCGCGACCGGGCAACAGGCGCCGGCAGCCGAGGAGGTCAAGCCATGAAACCGACTCCACGCACAGGCTCGGGCGTCGCGCTCCTGGTCGCTCTGCTGACCGTGGCACTGGCGCTGCCGGTCACCGTTGACGCCCGCGGCGGCGGCGGTGGACGCGGCGGCGGCGGCGCGCGCGGTGGAGGCGGCGGTACGCGCAGCAGCGGCAGTTACTCCCGTCAGGGCCCCGCGTCGGGGGGTGGCTTCTCGCAGTCCAGCCCATCGGGCGGTCGTGGCGCCGAGGCAGCGCGACCGAGCCAGGACATCGCGCGCCCGTCACCCTCGACCGGCCAGCAGCCCCCGATGTCGTCGGCGGGACGTCCGCCAAGCGCCGATATCCGGCCGCCCGGCGACAACCGCCCGCCAGGCAGCGGCAATCGACCGCCCGAGGGCGGCCGCCCGCCGGGCGGGCAGCGGCCTCCTCCTCCTCCTCCACCACCGGTCTATCTGCCACCGCCGCCCGTATACGGCGGCTACTACGGCGGCGGGTGCTGGGACTGCGGAGAGGAACTGGTCGTCGGCATGATGATTGGCGGTGCGGTGGTCGCGGCGGCCGAGCACGAGGAGCATGAGGAAACGACGACGACCACCACGACCACGACCTCTGCCGCCCTGCCCTGCAACCCGGCGGTGTCGGTCGTGAACGGCGTCACCTACTATCAGTGCGGCCCGCAGTACTACGTGCAGGCCTACGGCGGCAGCGGACCGATCTACATGCCGGTGTCGCCGCCCGCGGCGGCGGCGCCCATGAACTGACGCGGAGCCGCCCCCGCCGTGTGGCGGGGGCCCGCGATGGCTGACACGATGATGGACGAGAAGGTCCGGGAGCGGCTGCTCGCCGCGGGCCGGGCGAGCTTCAAGGAGCGCGTGGCCGCGGGCAAAGCCGCCCGCGCAAAGACGCCGCGGGAGACGCTCGGCCACTTCCCGGGCGCGAAGCGCGACCCCGTATCGATCCTCGCCGCCTCCGACGCCGGCCGCGTGCCCGAGCTCGTGCCGCTGCGCTACGGGCGCATGCTCGCCAGTCCGTTCGCGTTCTACCGGGGAGCGGCCCCGATCATGGCGCACGACCTCGCGGGGCTGCCGCGCTCGAGGGTGCAGGTGCAGCTGTGCGGGGATGCGCACCTCGCCAACTTCGGGCTGTTCGCGAGCGCAGAGCGGCGGGAGCTCTTCGGCGTGAACGACTTCGACGAGACGCTGCCCGGTCCCTTCGACTGGGACCTGCGCCGCCTCGCCGCCTCCTTAGCCATCGCCGCGCGCGATCGAGGCTTCGGCCGCGGCGTGCAGCGCGAGGCCGTGAGGCGGCTGTGCACCACGTGGCGCAGGCGCCTCGCCGAGTTCAGCGAGATGGATGCGCTCGAGCGCTGGTACTACCGCTACAGCGCCGAGCAGATGGTGGCCGCGGCGGGCTCGCGCACCGAGCGCCGCCACGTGCAGTCCGTGATCGACGCGGCGAAGCAGCGCACCTCGCGGGCGATGCTTGGCCAGGCGACCGAGGTGGCGGCGGATGGGCGGCTGCGCATCCGCGACGAGCCGCCACTGCACATGCACCTAGGGCGCAGCCAGAAGGCGAGGAAGGCGTTCGCGGCTGAGATCCAGCGGTTGCTCGCGCGATACCGGCAGACGCTGACCAACAACCGCCGCGCGCTCTTCGAGCGCTTCGAGCTCGTGGACCTCGCACAGCGCGTCGTTGGCGTCGGCTCGGTCGGCACGCGCTGCTACGTGGCGCTGCTGGTGGCGGAGGGGGACACGCCGCTGTTCCTGCAGATCAAGGAGGCCCGCGCCTCGGTGCTCGAGCCGTACCTCGGGCGCAGCCGCTGCCCGAGCCACGGCCAGCGCGTCGTGAGCGGGCAGCGCCTCGTGCAGTCGGAAACCGACGTCTTCCTCGGCTGGACGCGCGCAGCGTCCACCCGCGACTTCTACGTCCGCCAGCTGCGCGACCGCAAGGGCGCTTTCGACATCGAGAACTTCGACGCCGAGGACTTCTATGCCTACGCCGGCTTCTGCGCCTCGGCGCTCGCGCTCTCGATGAGCCGCGCCGGCGACCCGGCGATGCTGCGCGGCTACGTCGGGCGATCGGAGGCGTTCGACGACGCCGTGGTCCGCTTCGCAATGGCCTACGCCGAGCAGAACGAGGCGGACTGGCGTGCGCTCAAGGCGGCGGTGCGGGCCCGCCGCGTGCAGGCGATCCGCGGACTCTGACGACGCTCGCCTGCGGCTTGCTGCAGCCGGCGGCCCGGCGCAACATCACTGCGTGTCCGTGCCGATCCGGAGCCGCGGTATGAATGGCGTGCGTGTTGCAGGGACGGCGGCTCTGGTCGTACTCGTGGCGGTCGGGGTCTGCGCCTGCGTCGAGCAATCGGGCATGACGCGCGAGCAGGCCGATGCGCTCCTCGCGGAGGTCCGCGACCTCAAGCAGCAGGTCGCGGCGCTCAAGTCGGCCCCGGGCGCGCGGCCGGCCGCAGCAGCCGCACCCGCCGCGCCGCCGGGCCCGGGCCCGGGCCCGGTCACGGTGTCGGTCGAAGGCGCCTACAGCCTCGGCGATGCCAAAGCGCCCGTCGTGCTGGTCGAGTTCACGGACTTCCAGTGCCCGTACTGCGGCCGCCATCACCTCAACACCTGGCCGGAGATCAAGAAGAACTACGTCGACACCGGCAAGCTGCGCTACGCGATCAAGGACCTGCCGCTGCCCATGCACCAGAACGCGCAGTCCGCCGCCGAGGCAGCGCGCTGCGCGGGCGCGCTGGGCGGCGCGGGCGCCTACTTCGGCATGGTGGACGCATTGTTCGCGAACCAGGGTGCGCTCGGTGCGCAGACCTACGCGAGGCTTGCCGCCGGGCTCAAGCTCGATGCGACGGCCTTCGCGAAGTGCCAGGCGTCGGGGCAGTTCCGCCAGGCGATCGCGCGCGACGCCGCCGAGGCGCAAGCGGCCGGGATCGATGGCACGCCGGGCTTCGTGGTAGGCCGTCCGCACGACACCAGTGTGACCGGCAACCGGCTGGTGGGCGCCCAGCCCTATGCCGCGTTCCGGCAGGCGCTCGAGGCACCGCCCCCGGCCGCAGCAGGCGGTCACTGACGCACGATCGGTCGGTGCGCAGGGGATCTGCGCCAGGTAAGCGGCGGTCGCTGCGCCACGCACCCTCGCGAATCCACGCGGCGCGCGACGCGGAGCCCCGCTGGCCGAACGGCGCGCCAGGGCTCAGCGGCGCCGGCGGCGATCCGTATTGATGTCGGTCGGCACGGCGCGCACGATGGCCCCGAGGTCCTCCGCATGACCGACCTAGCCCTCTCCCCACTGCCGATCGAGCGGCTTCGCTGGCGCTGCGCCGAGGGCGAGTTCGCCTTCGAGACGACCGCCGAGCTGCCTGAGTTCGGCGCGGCCCTGGGCCAGGAGCGGGCCACCGAGGCGCTGCGCTTCGGTGCGCGGGTGTCGAGCCCGAGCCACCATGTCTACGCGATGGGCGACCCAGCCACGGACCGCCTCTCGGTCGTCCTGCAGTCGCTCGCGCGCGAGACGAGCGGCCGGCCCGCACCGCGGGACTGGTGCTGCATCAACTGCTTCGACGACCCGCGCCGCCCGCGCGTGCTGGTGCTCGCCGCCGGCCAGGGCAGCGAGCTGAAGCGCGACATGAACGGCCTCATCGAGGAGCTCGGCGCCGCGCTCCCCGCCGCGTTCGAGTCCGAGGGCTACCGCAGCGGCCGCGCCGCCATCGACCACGAGTTCGAGGAGCGCGAGCAGAAGTTGCTCGCCGAGCTGCAGGCGGATGCCGAGCGTCACCAGCTCGGGCTCGTGCGCACGCCGCAGGGGTTCGCGATCGCCCCGGTCCGCGAGGGCACGGTGATGCCGCCCGATGAGTTCAACAAGCTGCCGGAGCCCGAGCGCCGCGAGGCGCTCGCGCAGATCGAGCGGCTGAGCGAGCTCCTGCAGAAGCACCTCGAGCACATGCCGGAGTGGGTGCGCGAGCGGCTGAAGCGCGTGCGCGATCTCAACCGCCAAGTGAGCGAGCTCGCCATCCGCGGCGTCGTGGGCGAGCTCAAGGCGAAGTACGCCACCGAGCCGCAGGTGGCCGGCTACCTGGCCGAGGTCGAGCGCGACCTCATCGAGAACGCCCAGCTCTTCCGCCAGGAGGAACGGCCCGCCGGGCCGTTCGCCGGACTCGAGGCGGGCGAGCGTGCGCTCGGCCTGCGCCGCTACGACGTCAACGTGCTGGTGGACAACGCCCGCGCGAGCGCCCCGCCGGTCATCTACGAGACCCACCCCACCTACCAGAACCTGCTCGGCCGCGTGGAGCACACGGCCCAGTTCGGCACGCTCACCACCGACTTCACCATGATCCGCGCCGGCGCGCTGCAGCGCGCCAACGGCGGCTACCTCGTGATCGAGGCCATGCGCCTGCTCTCGCAGCCCTATGCCTGGGAGGCACTGAAGCGCGCCCTCCTCACCCGCGAGGCGCGCATCGAGTCGCTCGGCGAGATACTGAGCCTCGTCAGCACAACGACGCTCGAGCCGGAGCCGGTGCCGCTCGACGTGCGCGTCGTGCTGGTCGGCCCGCGCCTCATCCACCACCTGCTCGGCGCGCTCGACGAGGACTTCCCGGCGCTCTTCAGCATCGTGGCGGATTTCGCTGAGACGGTACAGCGCACGCCCGAAGCGCTGCAGTGCTACGCCGCCCTCCTCGGCACGCTCGCACGGCGGGCGGGCCTCAAGCCATTGCGCCGCGGCGCGGTCGCCCGCCTCGCCGAGGAGAGCCTGCGCGCGACGGGGGACGCGGCGCGCCTCTCGGCTAACGTACGCGACACAACCGACCTGCTGCGCGAGGCCGACTACCTCGCGGGCGAGTCCGGGCGCGGCACGATCGTGGCCGGCGACGTGGCGCAGGCGGTGGCGGCGCAGGTCCGCCGCCTCGATCGGCTGCGGGAGCTCTACCAGGAGGAGATCGTCCGCAACGACGTGCTCATCGACACCGGTGGCGCACGCATCGCGGAGGTTAATGGCCTGTCCGTGGTGGACGTGGGCGGGTTCGCGTTCGGCCATCCCTCGCGCATCACCGCCACCGCGCGCATGGGCGACGGCGAGGTGGTCGACATCGAGCGCGAGATCGAGTTGGGCGGCGCGATCCACTCCAAGGGGGTGCTGATCCTCGGCTCGTTCGTGGGCGCCCGCTACGCGCCGCGCTTCCCGCTGTCGCTGCGCGCCGCGCTCGTGTTCGAGCAGACCTACGGCGGCGTCGAGGGCGACAGCGCCTCGCTCGCCGAGTGCTGCGCGCTCCTCTCCGCGCTCGCCGAGCTGCCGCTGCGGCAGTCGGTCGCGGTCACTGGGTCGATCAACCAGCACGGCGCGGTGCAGGTGGTGGGCGGGCTCAACGAGAAGATCGAGGGGTTTTTCGACCTCTGCGCGAAGCGCGGCCTCACCGGCGAGCAGGGCGTGCTGATCCCCGCGGACAACGCGCAGCACCTGATGCTGCGCGAGGACGTCGTGGCGGCCGCCGGCGACGGCCGCTTCCACGTTTACCCGGTGCGCAGCGTCGATGCGGCGATGGCGTTCCTCACGGGCGTGCCGGCGGGCGAGCGGGACGCGACGACGGGCCAGTTCCCGGAGGGCACGGTGAACCGCCGGGTCGAGGACCGCCTGCTCGCCTTCGCGCACGCGCGCCGGAAGTTCGCGCCACGGGGAGGAGGCGCCGCGGCCGGCGGCGGCAGGGACCACCCGCCCTCATGAACGCCCAGCTGCCCGCATCCGCGGGGCGGGTGGTGGTGGCCTTCGACCCTCACGCCCCGGGCGCCGCAGCACTCGAGCTCGCGCTGCGGCTCGCCCCCGGGAG
>Ga0209048_10000079_pt1 | contig 90488 bp, 72 predicted proteins | sample FrelakmetCRP12CR_FD_187146 | JGI IMG/M metagenome (GOLD analysis project Ga0209048, IMG submission 187146) | Freshwater lake sediment microbial communities from the University of Notre Dame, USA, for methane emissions studies - CRP12 CR (SPAdes)... | ecosystem: Environmental > Aquatic >...
AAACCGCCGAGCGAGCGCCTAACAAATCCGCTGCGCCCGTCCGGGCCAGAGAGTCGTGGCTACAGGCTTGTCGCGTTTGGGTGCGCTGATATCCTGCGCTAGCTAATGTTTACCAATTTGCCCACAACAGAGAAAGCCGTCATCACGGCGATCATCTTCGTCGGGACATTTTTTGCGATCCTCACGATCGGCCGATTACTCAAGCGGAGGGCCGGCGTGCGCCTCGGCGTTCCCTTTCAACTTTTTTGCGTCACGCTGGCGTTTTACGCCGCAATTGCGTTTTACGGGCTGAAGGCGGATTGGCGTAACCACGTTGACGCCGCAGCGATCCTGCTCAGCACCGCGTTCATCGTCGCCCTGCTCGATCGCTATCTGTGGGACGCCTATTTCGAGAAAAAACGCCAGACACCCATCCCGGAATTCCTGCGCCAGGTGGTCGCGCTTTTCATCTACCTGATGGCGCTGCTGCTCGTCTTGAGTGTCGTTTATCACGCCGAACGGCAACTGAAGGCCTTGCTCGCCGGTTCCGGCATTGCCGCGATCGTGCTTGGATTCGCGACGCAGGATCTCTTTGGCGGAATCATCGCCGGAATCGCGCTGCAAATCAGCCGGCCTTACAAGGTCGGCGATTGGCTCAACATCCAGGACCGGTTCGCCGAAGTGATGGAGATCAACTGGCGCTCAACCAGGTTGCGAACCAACGATGCGATTTACCTCGACATTCCAAATTACGCCATCGCTCGGGGAACAATCATCAATCTCCATTACCCGACGGAGATCCACGCAATGCGTATCCGGGTGGGTGTCGACTACAGCATTCCGCCCAACCGGGTCAAAGACGCGCTCCTCCGGGCGGCGTCGACCGCTGAAGGTGTCGTGCCGGCCCCTCCCACCAAGGTATTTGTCGTCGACTTTGCGGACTCAGCCGTGATCTACGAGATCAAGTTCTCAATGGCCAACCACCGGGCCATCAACGAAGTCTCTGACGCTATTCGGACCAATATTTGGTACGAATTCAAACGTCAGCAAATCACGATACCCTTCCCGATTCGCACGCTGCACCTGGAGCGCAAGCGCCAGCGCTCCGTGCCGGAAGGACATGCGGAAGCCCAGGCCATCTTGCGGGGAGAGCCGCTTTTCGATTGCCTCAATGATGCGCAACTCGACCATGTGTTGCACGGCGCGCGCTTCAACCATTATGGCCGAGGCGAACGCGTGATCGAGGAGGGCGCGGAGGGCGATTCGATGTTCATCGTGCTGCGCGGCAGCGTGCATGTTTCCGTCTTGCGGAATGGCGCCCAAATCCGTCTCGGCGGCATGCGGTCGGGTGATTGTTTCGGCGAAATGTCCCTGCTCACCGGCGAACCACGCTCGGCCACAATTCGGGCGGATGGCGATTGCGAAGTCCTGGAGATCAGCAAAGAAATCATGGGCGAAGTGATGCGGGATTCGCCGCAGTGCCTGAGCCAGCTCAGTGAGCTCCTGGCGAAGCGAAAACTCGAAGGTGAGGGCATTTTGAAAGATGCGGTTCTGCCGGATGAAAGCGGGAACAAGGAACGCGAGTATCGGGCGACTATTTTGCGGCGCTTGCGCACGGTTTTTGAGCTGTAGGCACTTGACTGTGCCGAAGCGTCGCGATTGCAGGCGTTTACGCTTCACCGCCGCGTAAAGGATGGCGGCTGCAGCAGCCAGATTTACCCATTGCCAGCGAGGCAAAACTTACTAAAGTCCCCCACTTCAACGGAGCCACTATGACCCTTCTCGCCTTCAATATTCTCTACTCCGGTGTTCCCCTTTCGATGGTCTGCGCGCTGGCCGGATTGGTCTTTGCTGGTATGCTGATTACAACGGCCATTCGGTTGTCTCCGGGCAATGACCGGATGCGTCAGATCGCCGGCGCTATCGAGGAAGGCGCAAAGGCCTATTTGCGGCGTCAGGTCATGACCATTAGCGCCATCGCGGCAGTCATTTTCGTCCTCTTGCTCGTGTTCATGAAAGCGGCGGCCATGGTAACGGGGATCGGGTTTCTGATCGGCGCGTTCTGTTCTCTGGCAGCCGGGTATATCGGCATGCGCATCGCCGTCCTGGCCAACGTCCGGACCGCTCAGGCCGCCAGCTGCTCGCGGACACTTGCCATGCGAGTGGCGTTTAACGGCGGCGCGGTGACTGGCCTGCTCGTTGTGGGCCTCGCACTCCTTTCTGTCGCCGCTTTCTACACGCTCGCAGTCAAAATGGCGGGCCCCGAGTTGGCCATTCGCAGCCTTATCGGCCTCGCGTTGGGCGCGAGCTTGATCAGCGTTTTCGCGCGACTCGGAGGCGGAATTTACACCAAGGCGGCTGATGTCGGTGCGGATTTGGTTGGTAAAATCGAGAGCAATCTCGATGAGGACGATCCTCGTAATCCAGCCACGATCGCGGACAACGTAGGCGACAACGTAGGCGATTGCGCCGGGATGGCGGCGGACGTCTTCGAGACCTACGCCGTCAGCTTGATTGGCGCTATTCTCGTCGGCGCGCTCACTCTTGGGAGCACCAATCCCGAGATCGCGCGCGCGGCCATCGTTTACCCATTTATCCTTGGCGGAATCTCCGTGCTCGGCGCCATCCTGGGCATCATCTTCGTCAACCTCAGCAGCCTGAAACCGGGCACCGCACTCATGGGCGCAGTTGGCGTCAGTGCTCTCGTCTCGGCCATTCTATTTTACCCCGCGACGCATATGATGTTCCCGGACGGCGTAAGCGCCGGCGGACTCGCGCGTTCGGCCAATGCGCTTTATCTCTCCGCACTCGTCGGCCTGGTTCTGACCTTTGTCGTGGTCCTGATCACGAATTACTACACCTCCACGGCCTACCGACCGGTGCGGAAAATCGCGAAAGCGTCTGAGACCGGGCACGCCACCAACATCATTGCTGGCCTGGCCATCGGACAACACGCCACCGCGTTGCCAGTTGTCTTCATCGGCCTGGCGATTCTCTCCAGCTATCATTTCGCTGGTCTCTACGGCATCGCGATCGCCGTGATGAGCATGCTCTCGATGGCTGGCATTATCATCTCCCTCGATGCCTTCGGCCCGATTACCGACAACGCCGGCGGCATCGCCGTCATGAGCAACCTTCCACACGAGGTTCGCGGTATCACCGACGAACTCGACCAGGTCGGTAATACTATGAAAGCCGTGACCAAAGGCTACGCGATCGCTTCCGCCGGCCTGGCGGCGCTGGTCCTCTTCGGTTCGTATGTCGAAGAACTGCGAGCGCATTTCCAAGCTACCGGGCGCGCCTATGCCTTCGATTTCTCGCTCAACGATCCCAAGATCATCATCGGCCTCTTTATTGGCGGCTTGCTCCCCTATGTTTTCACGGCCTTTAGCATGGACGCCGTGGGCAAAGCGGCCGGAGCGGTGGTGCGTGAAGTGCGTCGCCAGTTGACCGCGAAGCCCGGGATTTTGCGGGGCGAGGACGTACCAGATTACGGTGTCTGTGTCGACATCGTCACCAAAGCGGCGCTGCGCGAGATGATCATTCCCGCTTTGCTACCAGTGCTCCTGGTGATCGCGGTCGCCGCCACTCCACAGCTGGGCCCTGTGGTCCTCGGCGGTGTGCTTGTGGGCACAATCGTGACTGGCCTCTTCATGGCCATCGCCATGACCTCCAGCGGCGGTGCCTGGGATAACGCAAAGAAGTATATCGAAGAAGGAAATCTCGGCGGCAAAGGCTCGTTCGCGCATGCCGCCTCCGTGACCGGCGATACCGTGGGCGATCCCTACAAGGACACTGCCGGTCCCGCGATCAACCCAATGATCAAGGTAACGAACATCGTAGCGATCCTGATCATCCCGATCTTCTTTTAGAACGCGTAGTTGATTCTTTTGGAGTCGCCGTCCTGTTAGGCGCATTGGCTCACGCTTCGCGCGGCTCCGAAAGCCTTCGCGAGTCGGTCGACGAAGCGGCTACAGGCGGCCAGCGAAGCGCGCGATTCTGGTTTGACAGAACGGCTCGGTCAATGGACAACTGAGCCCCGCCCCTTTTCACTTTTTCGGAGGAAACCCGGTCGGCACATCCATGGAAGAACAACGCGATTATCAGCTGATCTCGGCGGATCAGACGGCCCTGAAAAAGGAACTGGCCAAGCCAGACGCAGGAGCCACTCCCTTCAAAGTCGTCGTCGATCCGGAGATGCGGGTAAAGTTGCGGCGCGCGCTGATCGAACTAATCGACTACCACGACGAGGCCCTGGCCGAGCATTTTTCTGAAGGGAAACTGGCCCTCGAATCGTACAAGGAATATATCGAACTCTTCGCACGCAGTCTAAAAGAGACGATGGAAAGCCGGGAGGGCGTAGCCTATTTGCTCCGGGCGGTCGGCTTCGAGGTGCGGCCCGAGGAAATTAATCTCAATCCAGAGTTGCGCTGGAAACGCGGGAAGCCAGGCGCGTTCGGCTCCAGTCTGCTTTAGCTCAGCGGCAAAAACTCTTGTTTCAGAGAGCGCGCCTGACAGAATGCCGCGTTAAGTCCCATGCCCACCGCCTTACTAATTGAAGACGATGCGGAAAGCCGTAAGCGCATCGCCCGCCTCTTCACCCGTCAGGGTTGGGATACGATCGAAGCAGAAGGCGGCGCGGCCGGAATCGAGCTGGCCTTCGCCCATCGGCCCAGCGTGATTGTTTGTGATTTACTGCTGCCCAAGATCAGCGGACTTCAGGTCTGTCGGGCGATTCGAGAAAAGCTTGATTCGCCCAAGATTATTATCGTAGCCGGCCGCATTTACGATATTGATCGCAAGGTCGTGCTGGAAGCGGGTGGCGATGGATATTTCGTCAAGCCGTTAAAGTGGGAAAAGCTCGCCGCGGTGATAAGACGTGTCCGCCGTCCGCAACGAAAACTGACCCCGCGACAGTCGCGTACCTTCAAGTTTCACCCGCCATCGACGCGCATCAAATTCTGGGGAGTGCGCGGGTCGATCCCGGTTCCTGGACCGGCGACCATCGGATACGGTGGGAACACCACTTGCGTGGAGGTGCGCACCAACGGCAACATCATCGTGCTGGACGCCGGGTCCGGAATCCGCGAACTGGGTCTCGCGCTGGATCAAGAGTTCAAGGCAGCCCCGATCAATCTAACCTTGCTCCTGACGCACACGCACTGGGACCATATTCAGGGACTGCCGTTCTTTCTTCCGGCGTACCAAGCCAAGAACACAATTCGCGTCCTGGGGTATGAGGGCGCGCGCGCGGGCCTCGCCACGATTCTCGAGGCTCAAATGGAGGTTCCGTTTTTTCCGGTAAGCTGGAAGGATCTGCCGGGAACGATCAAGATTCAGGAACTCAAGAAAATGGAATTCTCGATCGGCAAGGTGCGGGTGCATTCGAAGCTCTTGAATCATCCGGGCGTTTGTGTGGGCTACCGGCTCTTCACCAGGGAGGGCTCCATCGCCTTTCTGCCAGACAACGAGCCCTTTGAACCGTTGAAGTTGAAATTAGCTGAGCGGGATGGAACCCACCCGCATCGAGCACGCGCGCAAGCGGCGGTTCAACGATCGAAACTGGTCGAGTTCCTCAAGGACACGGATGTCCTGATTCTTGACGCACAATACACCGACGAAAAATACCAGGAGCACATCGGCTGGGGACACGGCGCCCTGAGCCGCGTCGTTTCGCTCGCCTTGGAAGCCCGGGCCAAAAAGCTGTTCCTGTTTCATCACGACCCCGCGCACGACGATCACAAGATCGACGAAATGCTGGAGCGCGCGCGTCTCCTGGTGCTCGAGAGCGGCCGGAAGTTGGAGGTGGAAGCCGCGCGCGAAGGCGCCGAAATCTGGCTGAGCGGGCGGGCGGCTGCTCGATAAGTTATCGGTTATCCACCCCTTGCGGTGCAGCGAAAGACGGTCTTAGCTTTGGCCCCACTTGCCTCGTAGTGTAATGGTAGCACCAGAGATTCTGGATCTCTTTGTCAAGGTTCGAATCCTTGCGAGGCAGCTTTTGCGCCAACGCGAATGAGTTACGAGCAAGGCTCCCCAGTCGTTTCACGACGACCTCGCAGTTCACCTCCGGCGAAGGCTGGTCCAATGAAGTTGTTGCGCGCGGCAAGGCGCGTTCTTTAGTGTCATCATGCCTACAGAAAGAAACCAGCCATTAACCGCGTGGATTTCATGCGCGGTCGCGATTTGCCTTACCCTTGCAGGTCTTTTTGCCGCCGGTTGCGGACGTTCACCTTCCGATTCGACTTCGGCCCCAGTGAATGAGGGGCCGGCCTCGGCCCCGGCGAACGAAGGAAACGAAATCGGAGTAGTTCTCCGGGCGAATCCCAACCCAGTGCCAGGCGGGACCGAGCCAGGCAAGACGACGATCACCTGGCAAACCGGGAGCGAGAGTGTGGCTGATATCTACTTTGTTGACGGCACCGACGAGAAGCTTTTCGCGACCGGCTCAAGGGGTTCCAAAGAGGCTTCCATGATCCGGCCGGGGTCCAACGAATTTCGGCTTTACAACCAGGGACAACACAAACTTGTCACCCAACTAATGGTAACGATGCCCGAATCGCCCACCTCCGCCAGCGGCACTCCAGCGACGCCATAATTGGGCCTGCCTTGCGGGATCCTCACGTTGGCAATCGGCCCGCCGCCGGAGCAAGCCGCCGCTCCGGACCGTAGGGAAAGATTTCCGGAATTTCACCGGCCTTGAGCTTGCGTTGCACGCCGCGCCAGAAATCCGCGCGAAAAAGATCGCCGTGCCGCTCGAATAACCGGGTGCGAGCGGGTTCGGGCAGAAAAAGAAAATTTGGAAATTCTTCTGGAAAGATGTCGTTCTCACGCACGGAGAACCAGGGCTCGGCCGCCATCTCCTGTTCATGAGTGGTCGGCTGCGGCATGTCACGGAAGTTGCAGTCCAAGAGGAAGGAGAGTTCGTCGTAATCGTAGAAGACGACACGGCCGTTGCGAGTAACGCCGAAATTTTTCGTAAAGATATCTCCAGGAAAAATGTTCGATGAGGCCAGGTCCTTGATGGCCTGGCCGTAGTCGCGAGCCGCCGCCGCCCCGGCCTCGGCCTCGGCCTCGCTGAGAAACAAGTTGAGCGGGCGCAGACGGCGCTCAACGTAGGCGTGCGCGATGACGACATCATCACCCTCCAGCCGGACCGTTTCCGCCGCGTCACGCCGAAGATCCTCCAGGAGTTCGGGATCGAAACGCTCGCGGGCGATCCGCAGATGTTCGAATTCGTGCGCCTCGACCAACCGGCCGGCACGATCATGATCGAAGACCAGGCGGTAGCGTCGCATGACTTCACTCCGGCTGGTGTCCTTCGGAAAATCGAAGCGATCCTTAATGAGCTTGAAGACGACATCGTAGCTCGGAAGCGTGAAGACCAGCATGACCATTCCGCGGCTGCCTTCGGCGGTCACGAAACGATCACGCGATGAGCGGAGGTGGGCCACGAAATCACGGTAGAACTCAGTCTTGCCGTGCCGATGGTAACCGATCGCATTGTAGAGATCGACCAGGCGCTTCCGCGGCATGAGTTTTCTCAAATGGCGCACCAATTCGTAAGGGCACGAGGCCTCCACGCGAAAATAGGCGCGAGTATAAGAGAAGAGGATGGCGAGATCGACTTCGCCGAAGAGGACGGCGTCCAGTGCAATGCCAGATTCACCCGGGTGCCGCAGACAAAGCGCCAGGGGCAGACTGGCACCGTCGTCTCCGTCCCGGATGGCCCGCCCGACAAGATAGGCGCCGTGGCCACGGTAAAAGACGCTTTCGACCATCTCCAGACTCACGCTCAATGGCGTTGATTCGCGACCGGGACCAAGCGCCGCCTCGATTCGCTCGGCGGCCAGCCGAACGGATTCGCGGAGATCATCCCAGCCTTCAGCGGCAAAACCGCCCGCGGCTGGATCGGTTAGTGCAGCCATGAGCAACGCGGACAAGGGAGCGCCGGAGTGGAGACGAAACATGTCGTTAGGAGAAGAAGTGGGCGGCGCATCGAAATCGGTGTCCACGAACTCGATTGCCTGGTCCACACCGGCGGTAGCGAAAACACGCCGGGTCAGGGAATTAAAAAAGCTTTCGGCGATCTCCCACTCCGAACAATGCGCGATCAGCGCGGAATAGACGGCCTTGATCGCCGTCCAGATACTGCGATCTCCGAGACGCGGACCCATCAAACCTTCGATATCGGTCGTCAGCCTGGCCAGCACGCTTCCGTAAAGATGGAGCCGCTCGGCCGCGTCGGCGTAGGTGCCCGCAAAGTCACGCGCGAGGAAACGTTCGCGCGCACGCCGGGTGATCACATGAAAGCTATCCCGGTAATCGAGAAATGCTTGCTGCGTTCTTTGGGCGCACAACGCCGCCAGCCGGCTGTCGGTTATCGCCGCGGCGGTCGATGAAACCGCGGTGGTGTTCATGGGTGGGCTGACGATGGCGGAGGCAGCGGCGTTCTCCTGTTTAATGGAACTGTTCTTCTTCGGTCGAGCCCTCCAGGGCAGTAGTCGAGCTTTCCCCGCTGGCGATGACCTGAGCGACCTCATCGAAATAGCCGGTGCCAACTTCACGCTGGTGCCTCGTTGCCGTGTAGCCGGCGGTTTCGACCGCGAACTCGGCTTCCTGCAATTCGGAATACGCTTCCATGCCGCGTTCTTTATAGCCTCGCGCCAGACTAAACATGCTGTAGTTGAGCGCGTGGAATCCAGCGAGAGTAACGAACTGAAATTTGTAACCCATCGCCCCGAGTTCGCGCTGGAATTTCGCGATGGTCGTCCGGTCGAGCTTCTTCTTCCAGTTAAACGAAGGTGAGCAGTTGTAGGCCAGCAGTTGGCCAGGAAATTTCTGGTGAATACTCTCGGCGAAGCGTTGCGCCTCTTTGAGGCTCGGCTCACTCGTCTCGCACCAGACAAGATCGGCCAAGGGCGCGTAACTCAAGCCGCGCGCGATGGCCTGGTCGAGACCGGCGTTGACGCGGAAGAATCCCTCGGCGGTGCGTTCCCCGGTGAGAAACGGGCGATCGCGTTCGTCAATGTCGCTGGTCAAGAGCGCGGCGCCGGCGGCATCAGTGCGCGCAACGATAATCGTGGGAACGTTGGAAATATCGGCCGCCAGCCGCGCGGCGACGAGATTGGAAATGGCCGCGCGTGTCGGGATAAGCACTTTTCCTCCCATGTGTCCGCATTTCTTTTCGCTGGCGAGCTGGTCTTCAAAATGGACTCCGGCGGCGCCTGCCTCGATCATTGCCTTGGTCAATTCGAAAACATTGAGAGGTCCACCGAATCCCGCTTCCGCGTCGGCTACAATTGGCGCAAACCAGTCGATATCGCCCTTGCTTTCGGCGTGCTGAATCTGGTCAGCCCGCTGCAATGCCTGATTAATCCGCTTAACGACCGCCGGCACGCTGTTAGCCGGATACAAGCTCTGATCGGGATACATTTGTCCGGCGAGATTGGCATCGGCGGCGACCTGCCAGCCGCTCAGATAGATCGCCTTCAACCCCGCCTTTACCTGTTGCACAGCCTGATTCCCCGTGAGCGCGCCAAGGGCGGCCACATAGGCCTCCGTATGCAACAGGGTCCACAATTTCTCCGCGCCGCGCCTGGCCAGAGTGTGTTCTGGAACCAGGCTGCCTTGCAGCCGTCGCACGTCGTCTCCGGAATAAGGTCGCTCGACACCGTCCCAGCGTCCCGCGCTGTTTCCATTCCAGTGGGAACGGTTTGCCTGCTCCGGTTGGGAGCCACTGTCGCCTCTTCGTTTCATAGCAGGATTTGCCTCAGCAGGACACGTTCCGATTAACCAAGCTTCTCATAACCGGGCAACGTCAAGAATTCAACGAAGGTGTCGTCGGTGGTGATGGTGTCGAATAATTCACGGGCCATTGCGTATTTGCCTTTGGCGAAGCCGTCTGCACCCAGGTCATCCTCAATTTTGCCGAGTTCTTCATCCAGCACGCTACGAAATAGCTCCTTCGTCACCTTGCGTCCATCGGTGAGGACTCCGCGCGGATGTCGAATCCATTGCCAAACCTGCGCACGAGAGATTTCCGCCGTCGCAGCATCTTCCATCAAATTGAAGATCGGCACCGCTCCGCTCCCACCGAGCCATGCTTCCAAATATCGCACTCCGACACCAACGTTGGTGCGCAATCCTTGCTCGGTAATCGGTTCAGATGGGCCGAAATCGAGCAAATCCGCGGCGGTCACATGGACATCCTCGCGCTTCTGGCCGATCTGGTTTGGTTCCGGCATCCTGGCGTTAAACACGTCGAGCGCTAACTGCACCATCCCTGGGTGCGCGACCCATGTGCCATCGTGGCCGTCGTTCGCTTCGCGTTCCTTGTCGGCGCGAACTTTCGCAAAGGCTTCCTCATTCGCCTTTGCATTGTTCTTTACCGGGATCTGAGCTGCCATCCCACCCATGGCGAAAATGTTGCGCCGGTGACAGGTCTTAATGCAGAGCAGCGAATACGAATGCATGAAGTGCGTTGCCATCGTCACCAGGGCGCGGTCGGCCAGCAGGAAATCGCGCTTACTTCGAAATTTCTTAATGCACGAGAAAATGTAATCCCAGCGGCCGCAATTCAGTCCCGCGGAGTGGTCGCGCAATTCGTAAAGAATCTCGTCCATCTCGAAGGCGGCCGGGATCGTTTCAATCAAGACGGTGGCGCGCACGGTCCCCTGCGGCAGATCGAGTTCCTCCTGTGCCAATTTGAAGACATCGTTCCAAAGGCGCGCTTCCAGATGGCTTTCCATTTTCGGCAGATAAAAGTACGGACCGCTTCCGCGCGAGATGAGTTCTTTCGCGTTGTGGAAGAAATACAACCCGAAGTCGAACAGCCCGCCGGAAATCGCCTGGCCGTCGACCAGGACGTGCTTTTCTAACAAGTGCCAGCCACGTGGGCGCACCATAAGCACGGCAACTCGCTCCTTAAGCTGGTAGGATTTTCCCTCCGGGCTGGTGAAATGAATCGTGCGCCGAATCGCATCTCGCAGATTGATCTGGCCCCCGACCATGTTATCCCACACCGGCGAGTTCGCGTCCTCAAAGTCCGCCATGAAAACTTTCGCGCCCGAGTTCAGGGCGTTGATCACCATCTTGCGATCGGTCGGTCCGGTGATTTCAACGCGGCGGTCCAACAAGTCCGATGGAATTCGCGCGCACCTCCAATCACCGTCGCGGATTTGTTTGGTTTCCGGGAGGAAATCAAGCGCCTCGCCCCGGTCGAGCGCCGTTTGTCGGGTCTGGCGGTTCTCCAAACATTCCTCACGCCGACGCCCGAACGCGCGTTGCAGCTTCGCGACAAAAGCGAGTGCGCCGGGTGTCAGGATTTCCGCGAAAGCCGGCGTCAACGCGCCGCGTATCTGAACATTTTCAGGAATCTGGGAAGGAATCGCTTTCATCAATGAGGGTCGCTGTCTTTCCGCGCCTAGGTTAACGGTCTCCGCGTCTACTTGGAAGTGATCTTATGGAGACTCTCCATCCTTCCCTAATGACGTTTGCCCTCAAGGGACGAATCCTCGCGAGGCAGTTTTTCCAGGGGGAACACCGAATCAAAAGCCACGCCACCGGGCCCTATGGCAAATGTAACGCCCTCCGCACGGGAATAGTCAGTTCCCCTGTCACCCGCTGCCTGAAACTCTTTTGCACCTTCGCGATCGCGTCACTGACGTCCTCGGACATAATCCCGTCGATGGGCCCGCAATAAAAACCCCGATTCCGCAAAACAACCTGCAGGGCGCCGACATAGGCCGGATCTTTGATCAGTTGGCGTCCCGACCTCCAATAATAGTCGAAGCGCTGGGTATGGCGGAAGGCAAAATCTGTTGGATACAGGAACGCTGTCTGGTGGAGTAATCCCCATTCGTCTCTGGGAGCCAGCGGGTCGGTGGGCTGACGCAGGGATCCAGAGTAGTGGAGATCGAAAAAGGCATGATCCGATGCGCAGACGGGAGAAACGGCTAACGCCAGGGAAAAGGCGAGGATGCAGCGACGAAGGAGGTTTTTATGCATAATCATGACCAAACGTTGCATAAAGTAGACCATATTCGGCCAATGCAAGCCAGCACAATTGGAATTGCTCAACCGTCTCCAGAATCACCTCCCCGACGGGCCTGGAAAAACGTCTGCAAGAGTCTGGCGCATTCGTGACGAAGCAGGCCAGATAGGATCTCGCACCGGTGATTCAGTCCGGGCATTTGCAGCAAATTAATTGTTCCACCCGCCGCGCCACTTCGTTCATCCGGACACCCGAAAATCACGCGTCTCATGCGCACATGCACCAACGCTCCCGCGCACATTGCGCATGGTTCCTTCGTGACATAGAGATCGCAGTCATTCAACCGCCAGTCCCCCACGGCCGCTTCCGCCTGTGTAATCGCGAGCATCTCAGCATGGGCCGTGGCATCTTTGAGCAATTCCACTTGATTATGGGCACGACCGATGATCTTTCCTTGCTGCACCACCACCGCACCCACCGGCACCTCTTCTTTCGCCAGTGCTTTCGTGGCCAGGCGCAATGCTTCGTTCATGAAATACATGTCGTTTTGCAAATCGGTGAAGTTTTCCATGCTCAATTTCGTTCACATCCGTTCATGCTCCGCCGGCTGCGGCCACACGGGCTGAATTGGGCGAACTAATCATAGTCATGAAACAAATCATCATTCTTCTGATTGCATGCACGCTTTCGTTCGCGACGGCCGGCGCGGCGACTGAACAAGAGATAGTGAATCAGTCGGCCTCGATTCTACGAGACTTTCGGCGGATGCCAGAAAGACAGATACCGTCGTACGTGCTGCGCCACGCTAGGGGGCTCGCGATCCTGACTGTGGTCAAAGTCGGTTTTGGGGTCAGTGGCAAAGGCGGACAGGGCGTTGTGGTGGCGCGCACCAATCGCGGCTGGTCTGGTCCATCCTTTGTTGGGACCGGCGGCGCTGGTTGGGGTTTCCAAGTCGGAGCGCAGATCACCGACTTTGTGTTTGTGCTCAACTCCAGCGCCGCCGTTCGCGCCTTCTCGCATGATGGCAATATCGTGCTCGGCGTCGACGCGAGCGCCGCCGCCGGTCCAGTGGGCCGTGCTGCGCACGCGGGGGTGACGCCGACGGCAGCAATCTACACCTATAGCCGGAACAAGGGACTCTACGCTGGTGCGTCACTCGAAGGAGCCGTAATCGCGACGCAAAAAACAGCCAATGCGCGCTATTATGGCCGACCAGTCCGAGCAACCGATATTTTGAGCGGGCGCGTTGCCGTGCCCCCCAACGCGAGAGTCCTGCACCGCTATCTCGTCCGCTGATCAGCCGAGGCGACAACAGGGGGCCAGAGCCTTCAGGGATGTCGACAATTTGCTTTACAATACGCCGCCCACTTCGGCACGGTCAGCGACGTGCGGATGATCGTTGCCTCCATTACGCTACTCACCGGTTTCTCCTCGGTGTTCGCACAGGAACAAGAGGGTAAACTCATCGACCGTCTTCTAAGACCGAACATGTCGCTGGCAAATCCCGCACAGAACAAACAGTTCGCCGCCGCGGAGGCTTCAATCGACAAACGTGTCCAGACTGGAACCGTTGACACGTCCGGGAAATCACTGACCAAATCGTTTGGCGACACGCGCGTTCTGTCTCCAGGCGAATTCGCAGCGCGCCATTTTCGAACCGGACCTTCGACGGCAAACCTGCCCACCCGGTCGCAGCTGCCCAGTACCGAACCCGTCCACATCGTATCCGCCACTTACGGCGCTCGCGTTGCGCCCGAGAGCGTCAAGAACATTGCCACGGCCCCGTTCGCCGATAATCGTCCGTTTCTCGGCCAGGGCAAAAGTCAGAAGGCCTTGCACGCCCACGACCAGCCGCTCACGATCGAGCAAGTGCGGGAATTGTTAAACAAGAACAAGTAGCCTTCCGGTCCCCTGCAGCGAATCATATGCAACCGGACGAAGCTTTTTCTCTCCTCAAGCAAGGCAGCGCACAGATCATCAGCGAGACCGAGCTCCGCGAAAAACTCGCCCTCGGCCGGCCGTTGCGGGTCAAATTGGGCGTTGATCCTACCAGTCCGGATCTTCATCTCGGTCACGCGTTGATTCTCAGGAAGCTGCGGCAGTTCCAGGATCTTGGTCATCAGGCCGTTTTGATTATCGGGGATTTCACTTCGATGATCGGCGATCCGAGCGGCCGGTCGGTGACTCGTCCGCAGCTGAGCCGGGACCAGGTTCTCGCCAACGCCGAAACCTACCGAGAACAGGCGTTCAAAGTCCTCGATCCCGGTCGCACACAAATCGTCTCGAACGGCGAATGGTTCGAATCGATGCGGTTCGAACAAGTCATTCGCCTGAACAGCTTCGTGACCTTGCAGCAGCTCCTTCAGCGCGAAGACTTCCGGGACCGAATCGACCGACACCAGCCAATCCACGCTCATGAGATTCAGTATCCAATCATGCAAGGCTGGGATTCGGTCATGGTTAAGGCCGATGTGGAACTGGGCGGCACGGATCAGCTCTTCAATATTCTCGTCGGACGCGACCTTCAAAAACAGGAGGGTCAACCCCAGCAGGTTGTTTTTGTTTTGCCCATTCTCGAGGGCCTCGATGGCTCCCAGAAGATGAGCAAAAGCCTGGGGAACTATGTTGGGCTAACCGAATCCGCGTCGGAGATCTTCGGAAAATTGATGAGCATTTCCGATGAATTAATGGCGCGGTATTACCCCCTTCTTCTCGGAAAGGCACTGGACGCTGGCGAGCATCCGCTGGAAGCGAAGAAGCACCTGGCATCCACGATTGTAGAGCAATATCATTCGCATGACGCCGCCGAAAAGACCCTGGCGGCCTGGAACGCGCGCTTCAGTGAAAAGCGTTTGGCTGAAGCTGACCTTCCTAATTTCGCCGCGTTCGACGGCGACATCGTTACCGCCGTAGTCAACGCCTACGCGGCGGCTTTCGGCATTACAAAATCACGAACGGAGGCCAGGCGCCTGGTCGAGCAAGGCAGTGTCCAGCTCGATGGGCACAAAATTGTAGATCCCAAGGCCAATATTGGCCTGCAACGAGGTCAGGTCCTCCGTCTCGACAAAACCCGCGCTGTTCGAATCGGCTGACAGTAGCCGCGCCTGCGTGAGGCGCACCGTCCGCGGCTAGTCTAGAGGAAACAAGACTCGACTTACGCCGTTGCCGGCTTGCAGATCGAAAGCATCGACGCAGGTTCGACAACCGGCGCGGCGATCCCCTCGAAATGGGCGCGAATCCTCCTCATCTCGGACGTAATGAGCGCGTCGACGAAATGAAATCGGCGATCAAGCCAGGCAAACAGTTTGTTCTTGATTTCATAATGCAGCACCAGCGTCACCTCCGTGCAGTTTGGACGAATTTCCGCAAACTCCGCCAGGCCCATCACGTCCAGATTTCCGCTCGTGGATTCAAACGCCATTTGATCAGGCGACTCGCTTTCAATCGATAACAAGACCGTATTAGCTTTAAAGCCCAGCGGTCCGCGAAAACTAAAATCAACCGTCTTCGACGAGGTAACGGCCGCTTTGGTCACCATGACGAACTGCCGTCGATAGGACTGAATGCACGTCAGGCGTGTCTTGCACTCTTCGAGCGACTGATTCATATGCAAGGTTTTTTGTAAGAACATAGAATTAGGGTTGCTGTCCATAATTCGAGCAACGCATATGCCATCAGAATCTTGCCTAGGGAAGAGGTGTTCCCATGCGCAATATCGTGTCACTATTCGTTACACTTGTGTCTAACTGGCGTTCGATTCAGGAAGGTCCAAATCCAAAATCTTAAACCCCAGGGAATTCCCCAAAGCTTCAAAATTCCAAAGAAGCCGGTCCGATTTCCCCGTTCGATCCCGGGCAATTGAAATTTGCCTGGGATTCGCCACGGCGGCGGAGCCCGTCAGGGCGGAGGCGGGTTTGGGTTTTTGGATTTTCAACCATCGGTTGCTTACGCGGCCTGCGACCGGGAGGCTTCGATCGTCTCCATCATCGATTGAAAGATTCTTGCGCCATCAACACTGCCCAGACGCAGCTCGCACGCCCGGTCAGGATGGGGCATCAATCCAAAAACGTTGCCTTCGCGGTTACAAATCCCCGCGATGTTTTCGACGGAACCGTTCGGGTTCGCCGCGACGTTCAACCGGCCATCCGCCGTGACGTAACGGAGAATGATTTGCCTGCGATCATTCAGTTCCCGCAACATCGCTTCGTCCGCGAAAAAGCAACCCTCTCCATGAGCAACGGGCAGGCGCAAGAGAGTTCCCTGCGGACATCCATGCGTGAAAAGAGAATCAGCCACTTCCACTCGTGTCGTCACCATCTCGCAGACGAAATGAAGAGATCGATTTCGAACCAGGGCCCCTGGCAATAGTCCAATCTCGCAAAGAATTTGAAAACCGTTGCAAATGCCGATCACCAATTTCCCGCTGCGTGCTTCCTTCACCACGCTGGACATGATCGGGGAAAAACGGGCGATCGCCCCGCAGCGAAGATAGTCGCCGTAGGAAAACCCGCCCGGAAGGACAATCGCGTCGAATCCCTCCACGGAAGTTTCCTTGTGCCAGACATATTCGGCGCGCAGCCCCGTAATTCCGTTGAGCGCGGCCAGACAATCCTGGTCGCAGTTGGATCCTGGAAATTGGATAACCGCGAATCTCATTTGCATTCCGCGCTCAACTCTCCAGGACCTCATAATCCTCGATGACCGGATTCGAAAGCAAATCGCGACAAAGAGCGCGCAGCCGTGACTCAACCTCCGGCGTCTTTTCGTCGATCTCGATCTCAAGATATTTTCCGATCCGCACGCTTCGCACTTCGGGCATTCCCAGATGTTGCATCGCGTCGCGCACGGCCGCGCCCTGCGGATCAAGCACCGCGGCTTTTGGAGTCACCACGACATTCACTTTCATGCCGAAATATCCGGGGTTGGATCGGGATGGACAAGCGGAATCATTCAGCGAGACGAAGGGGATTCGCGGCCCACTTCGGTTGCTTTCTTGTCCTCACGCAATCCCAGAAAGACCGGTTGACGTAATTTTCCATCGCGCGTCCATTCGCCGAACTTCACCTGACAGACAAAAACCGGATTAGTCCACTCGCACCGGCGCATCATTGCCGGCGTGATCCCCTGACCCCACTCGCCTGAAGCGAGCTTCGAGGGCAAGTCGGCAAACGGACAGGCAGCACGCTTCTCGCTCTTCAAGAGTTTGTATAAGGAAGCGAGTAGTTTGCTATCGAATCCCGTCCCAACCTTGCCGGCAAAGAGCAGGCGGTTGTTTTCATAATAGCCAACGAGCAACGCACCGAAATGCTTTCGCGCGCCTTGTGGCGGCGTGAAGCCTCCGATGACAAACTCCTGTTCATTCACGCACTTCAGTTTGATCCAGGCGCCGCTGCGACGATCGGGTTCGTAGACCGAGCCGCGTTGTTTGCCAATGACGCCCTCGAGTCCAAGTCGCATCACTTCCCGCAGGAGCGCACGCGGATCGCCGCTAATCTCCCCGGACAATCGAATTGATCCCGCTCCATCCCGACAAAGCAACGAAAGCAAATATTTCCGGCGCTCGAGAGGCAGCGTCGTCAGGCTTTTCCCTTCGATCTCCAGCAAATCGAACACGTAATAGTAAATCGGCGACCGCCGGCCCTCCATTTCTCGCGCCTGGAGAAGCTGGAAAGACGAACGCCCCTTCTCATCCAACGCGACTACTTCACCATCGATCACACAATCCGCGATGGGCAACGCCCTGACAGCTTCGACGATCTCCGGAAATCTGGTCGCAAGTTCGTTCCCGTTCCGCGAGATCAAGTTGACCTTCTCTGCATTCTTGACCGCGATCAGACGGATCCCGTCGAATTTCAATTCGTAAATCCAATCTCCCGCCGTCGGTGGCTCCTCGAGCAACCTTGGCTTCATCGGCGGGATGAACCGTGGTTTGCCGGCGGGCAGTTTCGCTAATTCTTTTTTTGGTAGGGATCCGGCAGCTGCCGGACTGCGGCGCCGTTGCTTTCGTCCGGATTCACGGACGGGAACCCGATTGTCTTTTCTCTTATGCCCCGCCTTGATTCGCGATTTCGACGCCGGTTTCGAATCCTCTTCGTGGTTCGAATTCCACTCGGCGTCCCGTTGCTCCGCAATCTGCGCCATCGTGCGACCGGTCTTGACCGATTGATCGTCGCGCCTTTTCGAGACCGGCCGAATGCTCTTCCCGCTCTTCAAGAGCAACCATTGCGGCTTGCCGGCTTCGATTCGGGTTCGGATCAAGGCCCATTCTCCTTCCGCTTTCTCGCCGGCGAGGACAAGGTGAAGCCGGCCTTCGCCGAGTGCTTTCAGCGGGTTCTCACCATAGACGTGGTAATTGCCGCGGTCCCACAACATGACGGTTCCACCACCGTACTGCCCCTTTGGAATCATTCCTTCGAAGTCCGCGTATTCAACCGGGTGATCCTCAACTTCGACGGCCAGATGCTTTTCCCCTTTCTCCCACGGAAACCCCTTCGGCACTGCCCAGGACTTCAGCACTCCACCCATTTCAAGCCGGAAGTCGTAATGCAATCGGCTGGCGTCATGTTTCTGAATGACAAAACGGGACGCGCCCTTGACTAGCTTCGGTAACGGCTTGCCACTCGGCTCCGCGGTCTTCGCAAAATTTCGCTTTTTCTTGTACTCGGCTAGTCCCATTTCGATACGACGAAGGTATCAGATGATACCCCGGAATACAGGGAGTGGTCGCGCAGAAGCTGGACGCGCTCGCGCTGAGCCGTGGTCGTTGAGCGCGGCCAAACTCGAAGCTCGATCCGGCGACGGTCATTGGGCCCAGCAAAGCGCCGCGGTCAGCGACCACAGCTACAATACGTGCGGATTGGAAACGGCTGCTCGTGTGGGTGTTTCCTGGGGAAAACGGAAACAAGCTTCGCCTGCTCAGCGGTTTTAAGCCGGACGCGTGTAACTTTTTCGCGGTGGCGGGATAGTATCAGCATGAGCAATAGTCCGACGACGTTCAACCAGCTGCCTGGGCTGCACTCCGAGTGCACAGAACGCGAAGATCGCTCTGCGGCGTCCGGCCCTGTAACTTTCTCGCTCCTGCCGGATCGTATCGGAATGGGCCAGCCTTCAATCACGTTCCACGAATTGTACAGCCGGTATGCCGGCGATGTGTACCGCTTCGCTTACTGGTTGTCTGGAAATCCCCACGACGCACAGGACATCACCGCAGAGACATTCGTCCGTGCCTGGACGGCGCCCGGTGAACCGAGGCTGGAGTCGGTCAAGGCCTATCTGTTCACCATTGCCCGAAACCTCCATCGGAAACAATGGCGCCGGACCTCGCGCCACGAGGCCCTGGACGAAGCGATGGCTGATCCGGCCACCTCGCCCGATGAAACGGCGGTCAATCGCGACGAGTTCGAGCGGACCATGACGGCCGTACACGCCCTGCCAGAAATTGACCGAACGGTGCTCCTGCTCCGAGCCGAGGAGGACCTTTCCTATGAAGATATTGCCGCGGTCACCGGCCTGTCGGTCACGGCCGCGAAAGTAAAAGTTTTCCGCGCACGGGCAAAACTCGTCGCGCTTCTGCAACCCGAAACCGAAAGAGAATCATGAACATCACGAAAGGCGTCATCGCCGACCTGTTTCCGCTATACCTGGAGAATGAATGCAGTCCCGAAACACGGGCTCTCGTCGAGGAATATTTCCAGCGCAATCCGCAGGACGCACAGGAATTGCGTCGAATCGCCAGCACCTCCCTGCCGGGAGAGACACCACCGGCAAAGGACCTCGGCGAAGCACGTTCGCTCCGGGATGCCCGTCGCGTTGTGCGCCGCCGTTCGTGGCTGCTCGGCCTCGCCATCTTCTTCTCGCTGACTCCGTTCTCGGTCCTGCACACTGGAGAAAAGACTTATTGGCTATTCCGGGAAGCCCCGGGAACGGCGCTCATTTACGGCACTCTCGCCCTGATCTGCTGGAGCGCCTGGACGGTGATGCGCCACCGTTCGGCCAGCTTATAGAATCAATCTAAGCGGCGCCTTCCGCTTCCCCGGGCGGCGCCGCTTCGACCTCCAGCGGCTCACCGACCAAATAGCGAGTAAAACGCCGAATGACGATATTCTCACCCAGTGCGGCAATCTTCGTCGCAACCAGCTCCTTCACCGTCTGATCCGGGTTCTTGATGAAGCCCTGCTCCATCAGACAGACCGTGCTGTAGAACTTGTCGAGTTTCCCGCCAACGATTTTTGCGGTCACGTTCTCCGGCTTGCCTTTCACCTGGGCCTCGTAAATCGCTCGCTCGGATTTCACGAGCTTCTCAGGTACATCCTCCCGGCTCACATAGAGCGGGTGCGCCGCGGCGATATGTAACGTGATGTCTTTGACGAATTCTCGAAAGCCCTCATTCTTCGCCACGAAATCTGTCTCGCAATTCACTTCCACCAGAACGCCGACTTTCCCCTGGAGATGAATGTAGGAAGCGACAATTCCTTCTTTCGTGGCCCGCGAGGCCTTCTTTCCCGCACTGGCAATACCTTTTGTCCGCAGGACCGCCTCAGCCTTCTCCAAATCGCCACCCGACTCTGTCAGCGCGCGTTTGCAATCCATCATGCCGGCGTTGGTCTTTTCCCGGAGCTGCTTGACGAGTTGAGGATCGATTTCCATAAAAGGCTGAGAGGTAATAATTGAGAAGTGAGAGAAAGAACGAAGCGCTAGTCGGAGTCTTTCTCAACCCTCAACCAACGCCTCTCAACTTTCCGCTACGCGGAAACGCCGGCCATCTCCACTTCCTCGCGGACGCGGGCCTCGCCAGTGGCCGAGACAATGGCATCGACCAGCTTCTGCAACATCACCCGAATCGCGCGGATGGCGTCGTCGTTGCCGGCAATCGGATAGTCGATTATTTCCGGGTCCGCGTTCGTGTCCACGATGGCTACCGTGGGAATTCCCAATCGGCGAGCTTCCAGCACCGCATTCAATTCGCGCGTCGTGTCGATAATGACCATGGCGTCGGGCAGCTGCGACATTTCGAGAATTCCATCGAGATTGCGACGAAGTTTGGCCGCCTCGCGATTGAGCGCCGCGAGTTCCTGTTTGCCCATCTTCTTGTAGTCGGGCGATTCCTCGATTTGTTCGATGAACTTCAGCCGGCCGATGCTTTTCCGGATCGTGGCCAGGTTGGTCAGAGTGCCCCCCAACCAGCGTTGGTTAACGTAGAACTGTCCACAGGTCGTCGCAGCTTCCTTGACAGCTTCCTGTGCCTGTTTCTTGCAGCCGACAAAAAGAATCTTTCCACCGCGCCGGGTTACTTCCTGCAGGAAGGCGGTGGCGCGCTGAAGCTGCCGCGCAGTCTCATCGAGGTTGATGATGTAGATCTGGTTGCGCTTTTCAAAGATATAAGGCTTCATCTTCGGGTTCCAACGCTTGGTCTGGTGACCAAAATGGACCCCGGCTTCAAGAAGCTCAGGCACTAATTCTGTCGGTATTGCCATAGGTAGTTTTCGAGCCGCAGCGCGGACCGCGGAGGACGGGGAAGATGCTCTAGCGGCTCGCCAAAGGCAAACAGAATATTACCGTTTTTCCCCGGGGGACGCACCCCCGTCGGGAAGGTGTTCTGCATACCGCGCCAGCAACCAGCATACGTCCGAGAGGCGGTTCAGATAACGCAGAATCTCCGGATTGAATTTCTCTGCGCTCGCCATCAACCCGGCCACGCGGCGCTCCGCACGCCGGCAAACGGTCCGGGCCAGATCCAGAGCGGCACCATCCAACGAATTCCCGGGGACGGCCCACCCCTTGAACTGCCCCAGTTTATTCTTCTCCAGGTCGTCCACGACCGAAGTCAGCCGATCGGTCATGGGGGACGCGGTCAAGGCAAAGCCATCCTTCACGTACCGGTCCAGATCTTCGGGAGCTGTCGCCAGTTCACCCATGACAATGATCAATTCCTTTTGGATGCCATAGATCTGTTCGGTCAGAAACGGATCGGACGCAGTCACGCGCGCAAGACCCAGCGAGGCATTTAGTTCGTCCACACATCCATACGCGTCGACCCTCGCATCCGTCTTCGGAACGCGTCGTCCATACATCAGCGATGTCTCGCCCGCATCACCAGTCTTGGTTGCGATGGACATCAGCAACCGGCCTAGCCGCCGGCGTGAGGGCGAAACGGAGCCATGGAGTAATGGCGGTCCATCAATCCATTACTCCGGCACTCCATTGCTCTTATCCCAGCGCCGGCTGAATTACCGGCTCGTCCACCAGCGACGTGCCCACTTGTTCGCCGAGCTCCACCAGCTTGATCTCGCGCACCGCGGGGAACCCGGTGCCCGCCGGAATCAGGTGACCCATGATGACGTTCTCCTTGAAGCCCCGGAGACGATCGACTTTGCCGAGCGTCGCCGCTTCGGTGAGCACGCGCGTCGTGTCCTGGAATGAGGCGGCCGAGATAAAGCTGTCGGTTTCAAGCGACGCCTTGGTAATGCCGAGCAGAACGGGCGTGGCCTCCGCGGGCTTGCCTCCCTGTTCCACCACTTTCGTGTTCTCCGCTTCGAAGTCCAGACGGTCGATTTGATCGCCCCAGAGCAGTGAGGTGTCACCCGGATCGGTGATCTTCACTTTCCTGAGCATCTGACGCACGATGATCTCGATGTGCTTGTCGTTAATCTCCACCCCCTGGAGGCGATAAACTTCCTGCACCTCATTCACCAAATGCTCCTGCAGATCCTGCGGCCCGCAGACTTCCAGAATTTCGTGCGGCACGACCGGACCTTCGGTGAGCTGTTGTCCCTTTTTCACGAAGTCGCCCTTGAAGACGATGATGTGTTTCGTCAGCGAGATGAGATGCTCTTCCTCGGCGCCGGTTTCAGGGTCCTTTAGAATAAGCTTCCGCTTGCCGCGAACCGTTCCGCCCATTTCGACGGTTCCATCGATCTTCGCGATTTCCGCAGCGTCCTTTGGACGGCGAGCTTCAAAGAGCTCCGCCACGCGTGGCAAACCACCCGTAATATCTTTCGTCTTGGCAATCTTCCTCGGCGTTTTCGCGAGCAACGCGCCCGCACGGATTTTCTGACCCTGTTCGACAATCACGTGCGCACCGGCCGGAATGGAGTAGCTCGCCAGGACTTCCTTCTTCTCGCCGACCACCACGATTTGCGGATGCAAATCTTCCTTGTGCTCGATGATAACCGTGCCCATCAATCCAGTCGCTTCGTCGACGTCGCGCTTGATTGTGACCCCCGCGATCATGTCCCGGAATTCGATCTTGCCGGTCTTGTCGGTCAGAATCGGCACGTTGTACGGATCCCACTGCACGAAGGTTTCGCCCTTCTTCACCTGGGCACCGTCGGGCTTGGAGATAACCGATCCGATCACGACGTTATAGCGGTCGAGCTCACGCCCTTCCGAGTTATGCACGCTGATCGAGCCATTCTTGTTCAGCACGATCCAGCTTCCGTCGAGCGCTTGCACCGTCCGGAGTTCATTGAATTGCAGGGCGCCGTCGTTTTTCGCCTTGATGATCGGTTGCTTGAAGGTCTGGCTCGCCGTGCCGCCGATGTGGAACGTCCGCATCGTTAGCTGGGTGCCAGGTTCGCCGATTGACTGCGCGGCGATAATACCCACCGCTTCGCCGAGCTTCACAAACTGGCCGGTCGCCAGGTTGCGTCCGTAGCATTGCGCGCAGACGCCGCGGCCACATTCGCACGTCAGCACGGAACGAATCTTGAGACTCTCCACGCCCACCCTCTCAATCGCCGCCGCAATCGGCTCGTCGATCAGCTGGTTGGCCTTCACGACCTTCTTCTTCGTGACCGGATCCACCACGGACTCACAGCTAACGCGACCAATGATTCTCGTAGCGAGGTCAACAACCTCTTCGTCCCCTTCGTAGATTGATTTTACCGTGATGCCGTTCACCGTCCCGCAATCCATTTCGTTAATGATCACGTCCTGCGACGCGTCCACCAGTTTGCGGGTTAGGTAGCCGGAATCCGCGGTCTTGAGCGCGGTGTCAGCCAGACCTTTGCGCGCGCCGTGCGTGGAGATAAAATATTCGAGCACGCTCAAACCTTCGCGGAAGTTCGAAGTAATCGGCCGTTCGATGATTTCTCCGGACGGCTTGGCCATCAATCCGCGCATACCGGCAAGCTGCTTGACCTGCTGGCGGTTTCCGCGGGCGCCTGAATCCACCATCAGGAAGACGGGGTTCAATTCCTTGCGGCCCTCGTTGTGTTCGAGGGTTCGGAACATGACGTTCGAGATTTCGTCACCTGCGTGCGTCCAAATATCGATGATCTTGTTGTAGCGCTCGCCGTCCGTGATGATGCCCTTGCGATACTGTTGCTCGACGGTCTTGATCGATTTGTAAGCGTTTTGCAGCTCGGTTTCCTTCTCCTTCGGAATGATCATGTCGGAAATCCCGATGGAGATTCCGGCCTTGGTCGCTTCCGCGAAGCCGAGTTCCTTTAGACGATCGAGGGTTTCGACCGTGCCTTGTTGTCCGGCCACCTGATAACAGCGCCAGATGATGTCGCTCAATTGTTTCTTGCCTGCTGGCTTGTTGAAAAACCCGAGCTTTTTCGGCCAGATCTCGTTAAAGATGACGCGGCCCGCGGTGGTTTCGATCACACGCTCGGCTGAATTGCCGTAAATGGTTTCCAAGCCAACGTCCGGGTTCTGCAATCGAATCCGATCGTGCGTCTTGACCGCGCCGTCGGCCATCGCGAATTCCACTTCGGTCGCATTCGCGAACAGCGGCAAACGTGTTTCAACCGCCGTGCCGGTCGCGCGCCTTGGGTTCTGCGTGAGATAATAACAGCCGAGCGTGATGTCCTGGGATGGCGTGGTAATCGGCTTTCCGCTCGAGGGCGAGAAAATATTATTCGGCGCCAGCATGAGCATGCGCGCCTCCATCTGAGCCTCCACCGAAAGAGGAACATGCACGGCCATCTGGTCTCCGTCGAAGTCGGCGTTGTATGCCGTGCAAACAAGCGGATGAATTCGAATCGCTTCACCCTCAATCAGGAGGGGCTCGAACGCCTGGATGGAAAGACGATGCAGTGTGGGCGCGCGATTCAGCAAGACCGGATGCCCTCGCGTGACCTCTTCCAGAATATCCCAGACCTCCGGGGTATGACGCTCGATCATTTTCTTCGCACTGCGAACCGTGTGGACATAACCCAGGTCCTTGAGCCGGCGAATGATGAACGGCTCGAAAAGAACGAGAGCCATTTTCTTGGGCAATCCGCATTGGTGAAGTTTCAATTCCGGCCCGATCACGATGACCGACCGGCCTGAATAGTCGACGCGCTTGCCCAGCAAGTTCTGACGGAAACGTCCGCCCTTGCCCTTGAGCATGTCGCTGAGCGATTTGAGCGGGCGATTCCCCGCACCGGTGACCGCACGGCCGTGACGGCCGTTGTCGAACAAGGCGTCGACCGCCTCTTGAAGCATGCGCTTCTCGTTGCGGATAATCACGTCCGGCGTCTTGAGCTGAAGCAGGTTCTTCAACCGATTGTTGCGGTTGATCACCCGTCGATAGAGATCGTTCAAATCCGACGTGGCAAAGCGGCCGCCTTCGAGCGGAACGAGCGGGCGCAAGTCGGGTGGGATGACCGGGAGGACATCGAGCACCATCCAATCCGGCCGGGCATGCGAAGAGGCAAAGCCCTGCACGAGTTTCAAACGCTTCGCGAGCTTCTTGCGAATCTGTTTGCTCTTCGTGTTCCCCATCGCCTCTTCCAGCTCTTTATTGAGCTTGTTGAGGTTGATTTCGGAGAGAAGTTTCTTGACCGCTTCCGCGCCCATGCCGGCAACAAAATCTTCGCCGTATTGTTCCTGTGCTTCGCGGTATTCAACCTCATTCAAGAGCTGCGTTTTAGTCAGCGGCGTCTTGCCTGGATCGATGACGATGTAGTCCTCGTAGTAGATGACGCGCTCAAGCTGGCGTGCGCTCATGTCGAGCATCAGGCCGAGCCGTGAGGGCATGCACTTGTAGAACCAAATGTGCGAAACCGGGACGGCCAGTTCGATGTGGCCCATGCGTTCGCGGCGGACCCGCGCGAGGGTGACTTCCACGCCGCAACGGTCACAGATAACGCCCTTGTGCTTGATCCGCTTGTACTTCCCGCAAGAGCATTCCCAATCACGAGTCGGCCCGAAAATGCGCTCGCAAAACAACCCGCCCTTTTCCGGTTTGAAGGTTCGGTAATTGATCGTTTCCGGGTTCTTTACTTCGCCCTTGCTCCACGACCGCATTGTGTCCGAAGAGGCCACGCCGATCGCCACTTGATCGAAGCCCACGGAGCGTTCTTCGCCCACCAGTTCCCGCCAGGAATGTTCGTTCATTATTTTAAGAGGTCTTCCGTTTAGAAAAAATTAAGCGACGTTTTCCAGGAATGCGGATGGGGCCTGACCCCCGACTTTGACGTCGAGGCCTAACGACTGCATTTCCTTGATTAAGACGTTGAAAGATTCCGGGGTGCCGGCCTCGAGCGAGTTGTCGCCTTTGACGATCGACTCATAGATGCGCGTGCGTCCCTGCACGTCGTCCGATTTCACCGTGAGCAATTCCTGCAGGGTGTAGGCCGCGCCATACGCTTCGAGCGCCCAGACTTCCATCTCGCCGAAACGCTGGCCGCCGTACTGCGCCTTGCCTCCGAGCGGTTGCTGCGTGACCAGCGAATAGGGGCCCACCGCGCGAGCGTGAATCTTATCCGCGACCAAGTGACCCAGCTTCATCATGTAGATGTAACCAACCACGACTTCCTGATCGAAAGTGTCGCCCGTCCGACCGTCATAAAGACGCGCTTTGCCGGTCTCCTGAACCCAGGTGAAGCCGTCCTTTTTCTTCGCGTCATTCAGATACTCGCGGATTTTCGCTTCCGAAATTCCGTCGAAAACCGGAGTCGCGACTTTGAAGCCTAGCGCCTTCGCCGCCACACCGAGGTGCGTCTCGAGAACCTGGCCGACGTTCATACGACTGGGCACACCGAGCGGATTCAGCACGATCTCGACCGGGGTTCCATCCGCCAAAAACGGCATATCCTCTTCCGGCACGATGCGGGCGACGACGCCCTTATTGCCGTGACGTCCCGCCATCTTGTCGCCAACGCTCAGTTTGCGTTTGCTGGCGATGAAAACCTTTACCTGCTTGATGATGCCGGGGTCGATATCGTCTCCGCTTTCGACCCGGTCCATCGAGCGTTCACGCTCGAGTTCGAGCTCGGCGAATTTGTGCTCGTACGAAGCAATGATCTCGCGAATCTTGTTCCGAATGGGGCTCGGGTCGATTTCGATATGATCGTAAACCATCGCCAGCTTGCGCAGCAGCGTCTTGGTAATCTTGCGGTTGGCCGGGATGATGATTTCGCCGGTCTGGGCGTTTACCACATCCAGCGGAATCTTCTCGCCCAAAAGAATGTTCGAGAGCGCGTCGGTCAGTTGTTCGGTCAGTTCGTCCTTCTTTTTCCGGTTATCTTCCGTGATCGCTTTCAGCTGCCGCTTCGTCTCGGATGGCGTCAGCTTCTCGCGCGAAATCTCGTGCCGCGAGGAAACCTTCACGTCCATGACGATGCCGTAGGTTCCGGATGGCACGGTTAACGACGTGTCCTTCACGTCGGCCGCTTTTTCCCCGAAGATTGCCCGGAGCAGACGTTCTTCCGGAGCCAACTCGGTTTCGCTCTTGGGCGTAATTTTGCCGACGAGAATATCGCCGGGTTTTACTTCGGCGCCGACCCGGACTACGCCGTCGGTTCCGAGATTACGCAACGCCTCTTCACTGACGTTGGGAATGTCACGCGTGATTTCTTCCGGGCCCAGCTTGGTATCGCGCGCGCCGATCTCGAATTCGTCGATGTGAATCGAGGTGTAAATGTCCTCTTTCACGACCTTCTCCGAGATCATGATGGCGTCTTCGAAGTTGTAGCCATTCCAGGGCATGAAAGCGACGAGCACGTTCCGTCCAAGCGCCAATTCACCCTGATCTGTATTAGGACCGTCGGCGATGACCTGGCCACGCTTCACATGCTGACCTTTTTTCACGATCGGTTTCTGATTTACGCATGTGCCCGCGTTCGAACGCATGAATTTTCGCAGCTCGTAAACGTGAACACCCGCGTCGAGATCGGTCTTCAACTTCTTGCGACCCTCCGGCATGTGACCGTCTTTTGTGACCACGATTTGATCGGCCGTCACGGACGCAACTTTGCCGGATTCCGTTGAGATCAAAACCGCGTGGGAGTCGCGCGCGACTTTGCCTTCCAAGCCGGTCCCGACCAGCGGCGCCTCCGAGACGATCAACGGTACCCCCTGCCGTTGCATGTTCGAACCCATGAGTGCGCGATTCGCATCGTCATGTTCAAGAAACGGGATCAGACCTGCCGCCACCGAGACAAGCTGTTTCGGCGAAACGTCCATGTAATGGACCTTCGACGGTTCCACTTCCAGGAAGTCGCCGCGATAACGAACCGAAACCTTTTCGCCAGTAAAATGTCCCTTGGCGTCCATGGGCGCGTTCGCCTGGGCGACGAGGAAATTTTCTTCCCGATCGCCCGTCAAATAATCGACCTGATCGCTCACCCGGCCTTTTTCAACTTTGCGATAAGGCGTTTCGATAAATCCGAATTCGTTGATCCGGGCAAAGGTACTCATCGAGCTGATGAGGCCGATGTTCGGGCCTTCCGGTGTTTCGATGGGACAAATCCGGCCGTAGTGAGACGGATGCACGTCGCGGACTTCGAAGCCCGCGCGATCGCGGCTCAAACCACCCGGTCCGAGAGCCGACAGACGGCGCTTGTGCGTCAGCTCCGCCAGCGGATTCGTTTGATCCATAAACTGCGAGAGCTGCGAGCGTCCAAAAAAGTCGCGAATCACCGCGCTGAGCGCTTTGGGGTTGATCAATTTCTGGGGCGTCATCCCGTCGATATTGATATCGAACAGGGTCATGCGCTCTTTCACCAGACGCTCCGTCCGCGCGAGACCGACGCGGCACTGATTGGCGAGCAATTCGCCAACGGTCCGCACGCGACGGCTGCCGAGATGATCGATGTCGTCGAGAGTGCCCTCACCGCGGCGCAGATTGATCAAGTACTTGATCGCGCCGATGAAATCCTTGTCGGTCACAATGCGCTCCCCGAGGTCGACGTTAATGCCGAGCTTTTGATTGATCTTGTAGCGGCCAACGCGACCGAGATCATATTTTTTCGGATCGAAAAAGAGACGTTTCAGGAGGGCTTTGGCATTGGCCACTGTCGGAGGATCCCCAGGGCGTAACTTCCGGTAAATGTCTTTCAAAGCCTCTTCCTGGTCGTGCGCCGGATCCTTTTTCAGCGCCTTCACGACGGTGTCGTCGTTCGAGATATCGATCACTTTTGCCGTGGAATGCCCCAGGGCCATGATTTGGCGAACGGTGGCCGCCGTGAGCGGCTCAAAGGCGCGCGCCACGGTCACTTCGCCATCGAGCACATCCGCGATCAAGACCTTCGTCGCGAGTTCTTCTTCACCCAGTTTCTCGCTGAGCTTGAGAGTCTCAATCGTGTAAAAGAGTTTGATCACTTCCTCGTCGGAGCCGTACCCAAGGGCGCGGAGAAACGTCGTCGCGAGGAATTTTCGACGGCGCTTCCGCCGATCGAGGTAAATGTAAAGCAAATCGCTGGTATCGAATTGCACTTCGATCCAGGAGCCGCGATCCGGAATGATGCGGAAACTGTAAAGCACTTTGCCGTTCAGATGGATGCTCGACTCGAACGCAATGCCGGGCGATCGATGCAACTGGCTGACGACAACCCGCTCCGCCCCGTTGATCACGAACGTCCCTTGCGGCGTCATGAGCGGGATTTCGCCCATATAGACTTTCTCTTCCTTCGTCCCCTTCTCCTCCCGGAGCTGGAAGGTGACGTGAAGCGGCGCGCTAAAGGTCTGGCTTTCGCGCTGCGCCTCGAGCGCGGTCAGTTTTGGTTCGCCGATCTCGTAATGGCTGAAATCGAGCGTCGCTTTTTCATCGTAGCTCTCGATTGGAAACACTTCCTTGAAGACAGCCTGCAGGCCGGAGATTTTCCGCTTGGAAAACGGCACATCCTTCTGGAGAAAATCGAGATACGAATTGAGTTGAACCTCGATGAGGTTTGGAGGCTCGATGCCTTCCTTAATGGTTCCGAAGTAGATACGTTCCGACATAATTACTACACCAATCTCCGAGGTTTTGAACGACACGGCCCCAATGGGCGGGGGGCCGGTTAGTGAGAACTCACGGCTCTCGCCGCAAGACAGGAGCGTAAAAATGACAGCAAAACAGCAGCCTGTCAAATCGACGACTACCGTCTTGTTGCCTGCTTAGATTTTGTCCGTCGCGCTCTGGTTTGAAAATAAATTAAACTGCAAATAGTTTCTGACACATCCGCAGCCGGCGCGCAAGTTTTTTGCGCGCCAGGCTCGCTGTCGGCCCAGGCTCGCGGGGCGTCCCACCCCCCGGGAGCAATCCACCACCGCGTGGACCAGGACCACAGCTGCGGAAAAAGTTACTTGATTTCGACTTTGGCGCCGGCCGCTTCGATCTTCTTCTTGATCTCTTCGGCTTCCGCCTTGGTCACGCCATCCTTGATCGTTTTCGGAGCGCCTTCCACCAGCGCCTTCGCTTCGGCCAGGCCGAGACCCGGCACGGCGCTGCGGACTTCCTTAATTACGCCAATCTTGTTCGAGCCCATCTCTTTCAAGATGACTTCAAAGGCTGTTTTCTCCTCGACGGGAGCTGCAGCCGCACCGCCAGCAACCGGAGCCGCCGCCGCCGCCACCGGAGCTGCCGCGCTGACGCCCCATTTTTCTTCGAGCTCCTTCACCAAACCAGCAATCTCGAGAACGGTCAGACCGCTGAGTTGCTCCACGATTTTATTTGTATCCGCCATATTATTTCCTCTCATTCGCCGTCTCCGAAAGCTTTCGGAGAATTGAGTTCGGCAGCCGCCGAACCGGACAAGTTGTTTTGTTGCTCGCCCCGCCATCCGCGGCGTGGCGAAATTGTTGTTACGCTCAGCCCTCCGGTGCTGCCTCTCCGGTGGTTGATTCCTCGGGGGGAGTTTCCACTGCCGCCGCGGGAGCCTGCTCTGCCACAGGCGTTTTCGTTTCGGCAACGGACTCTTCTTGCTTCGCTTCCGCCGCTGGAGCCTCTTCCTTCGTTTCTGTCACGGGCGTTTCCTGCGTCGCTGCAGGAGCCTCCTCCGTTTTCGCCTCCGGGGCGGGCGCCGAAGGTTTCACCGCAGCAGCTGACGCCGCTGCGGAAGCCTCCGCTTTTTCCCCTTTCGCCTTCAAGAGCCGGGCAAACGCACATGCCGGTTCGTTCAAAACTCGAACCAAGCGCGTCGCGGGCGCGAGCAGTAATCCGAGGAGCTGCGCCAGCAGAACCTCCCGCGCCGGCAACTCCGCCAACGCCTCGACCTCCGCGGTCGACAAAACCGCCTTGTCGACCACCCCGATCTTCAAAGTCGCAATCTTAAACTCCGCGGCGAACAGCTTCAAAATCTTCGCTACCGGGGCAACGTCTTTCTCGCCCATGACAATCGCAGTCTGGCCAATAAGTTTGTCCCCCACGTCCGGCATTCCGGAGTCAGCCATCGCGCGTTTCAGGAAACTGTTTTTGACGACGCGCATTTCCGCGCCGGCGGGAGCAAGCCGGTTTCGCAGCTCGCCGAATTGATCCACCTTCATCCGCTGATAGTCCGTGACGAGGAGGAAGGGTGAGCGATTGAGCTTGTCGGAGAGGTCCGAAACGATATTGGCTTTTTCTGGTCTCATTGGAAAAGTTGAGAGTTGTTGGTTGAGAGTTGAGAGACCAATTCCTTAGACACTCAAGTAAGGTGAAGGATCGACGTGTATCCCGGGCGACATCGTCGCACTGAGCGTCATTCCCTCCACGAAGCGGCCTTTTGCCGTCGCTGGCCGCGAACGGACGACCGCTTCGATCACCGCGGTTCCGTTTTCAATCAATTGATTCTCCGCGAATGAAAATTTTCCAACCGGCACCGCGATATTGCCGTTCTTATCGAGCTTGAATTCAACCCGGCCCGCTTTCACTTCGCCGACCGCTTTCGCGGTATCTTCGGTCACTGTGCCGGTTTTCGGATTCGGCATGAGTCCGCGCGGGCCCAGTACTTTGCCGAGCTTGCGCACTTCTGCCATGGCGCCGGGTGTCGAGATCGCCACATCAAAATCCTGGAAGCCTTCCTGGCACTTTTGAATCATGTCCTTGAACCCGACATGTTCGGCGCCTGCTTCCTTCGCGGCTTTCGCGGCCTGACCTTCCGCGAAAACGAGGACGCGCACTTGTTTGCCGCTCCCGTGAGGCAGCGGACAGGTGCCGCGGACCATCTGGTCTGATTGCTTCGGATCGACCCCCAGCCGGAATGAAACCGTCACGGTCTGGTCGAATTTCGTCGCCGGCAATTTCTTCAGAGTCGAAACGGCCTCGTTCAGGTTGTAGGTCTTTGTGCGGTCCACCTGCTCGGCGGCCGCGCGATAACGTTTGCTACGATTTTTTGCCATGATCTTATGCAGTGCCAGCGTCCCGCCGTTGCGAGACTCCTGCTTTTTGGGTTGCCGCACCGTTTCCGGCGCGGGATGGGGATACTAGCGGGGATTTTGGGCTTGTCAAAACAGAAAGTTTTTGTTATGCCACGGGCATGAAAACTCAGGTCTCAACCACCGCAACCCTCTCCATCCTGGTGGCTTTGGCCACCGCCATCACCGCCATGGCACGACCGACAGACTTCAGCGAAGTATCGCTGTGGGTCCGCGCCCGTGAAACCGACCACTCGATCGTCCGCGAAGTCAGCCAGCGCAAGCTGATCCAAGCGCTGACTCCGCAACAGGAAGCCACGCTCAAGTCGCAAGGCGCGAGCGATTCCCTGGTTCAATCGTTGCGCAGCCCAAACGTGATTGCGACTCCCGCCGAGGTCGCGGCCAGCGAGGTGAAATCGCAGCCGCCGAGGATGCCGCGGTCCCAGGAAACGACGTCCAGTTCCGCAGCCGAGAGCCTGCAAATCTTCGACGTATCGGCCGGACACCCCATCAATCTCAGCGAATGGGGCGGACCCAATTACGAATTCGCCTTCAATATCTTGCGATTTGCGGGTGAAGACGTGGTTGAGCCGGCTGTCATCGACACCGTGCGCACCTACACCGATGTCGCCACCTACATCGGCCCGCTCGGCGCGGGCCCTCGGACCAATTTCCCCCACTTCAGGAACAATCGCCTAGCGCCCTACCTGGGCGGCGATCTGAAGGATGATGATTACACGATGGGCGATTATACCGCAGCCGTGTCCCACTCGACGTCCCGTGGCATGTCCATCGACAAGACAAACCCCGTCTTCATCAAAGGCGTGCCTTACACGCTCTACCCGATTTACGGCGTCCACGGTGTGTCCCTCTACTACATCAGCAGTTCGAGCAATTCCGTGAAACTCGCCATCGACACCTCTGGCCGGTAAACATACAAGGGGCGGTTTGAAACCGCCCCTCCTCGTCGTAGGCCAAGTTGGCGCTCGGGCGTTCAGCGCGCGGTAATCGTGGACGCGCGTCGAATTCCCGGGATCGCCGGGTGACAGCCACGAAAATATTCGAGGTCGTGAAGTTTATGGGACCGCTTCGCGCCTTGGCCACGAACGCGGAAAAATTGCCACGCATTCAAATCCGGCCGCCGCGGCGATTGCATCCCAAATCAACTCTGGACCCGGAATCGATCCGGTGCCCATCCCGGTTCAGTTATTTAACTGATACGCCTCCACCAGGGCTACGCCGGTCGCGCCTTGGTAGCCACGAACGATCGCGGTGTATGCACCCGGCGCGAGAGTTCGAAGAATGGCGCTTTCGAGGTTGTTCGTCGGCGGAATGCCGGTCGCGATGATCGCGGCCTCCTGATCGGTCCGCCAGTCATCGTTAAAGGCGAGCAGTGTGCCATTGCTGTCGCGCAGCTCCATCGTTGTATCCGACAGCGCATTCGATATGCCCGCGCCGGCGAGGCTTGGTCCAATCGCCCGCAAAAGGACGTTCACCGGCGCTGTTCCCAGGATGATTGTGCCGCCAATCATCACGTTGTCGCCGGTATTAACAAAGCCACGCGTGGAAATATTAGCCAGCCTTGAATTAACCGTTCGATCCAGGTCGTATGCCTCCACCACTCCTATTCCAGTGGCGTTATTGTAGCCGCGAACGACCGCGGTATAGGCGGCGTTGTTTGCCGGCAGCGTCCCCACGAGGGCGGATTCCAAATCGTTGGAAGGCGGAATGCCGGTCGCAATGATTTCCGCTTCCTGCCCCCCCATGCGCCAGTCGTCGTTAGACGCGAGGAGAGTGCCGGAGGAGTTGTAGAGATCGAGGATCGTATCAGAGATCGCTCCAGGGAGAGGCAGAGATGGGCCGATCGCGCGCAGGATGACCCTTTTCGGCTGGGTGCCCGTGATAATAAAGCCGCCAATGAGCACGTTGTTCCCAGTTTCAACCCGGAGGCGAGTTGAGATATTGCCGAATTGAGCGCAAGCCGCGCAGGGCGTCCCACTAGGCGTTGCAGTTGGCATTGGAGTCGGCGTTGGCCCACCAGTCCGCAGGTTGTAGCCGGCGACATCGATATTAATGCCTTCTGGTGACGTCGCCGTGACGTCGTCAACCTGGCCCGGACAGCTGTTGGCATTCTGCACATACGGGTGCGTTTGCGGGCAGCTTTCGCTAAACCAATCCCCAAAATCGCCACCCGCGATCTGATTGAAATTGACTATGTTAGTGTTTCCACTGTTGATCGAAAAATAGCGCGAGCCAGATGTTGTCGTGTTTCTGACCCCGGCTGCGGACCAACTGAACAGGTCTTGCGGCCTAAGGTTGGTCTGATTTACTCCAGATCCGAGGGCAAGAACCTCATCCATCTCGTGCTCGACCGTCCTAAGCAGGTCATAGTTGTTCGGGCCGGGAGGGCGAGTGAATTGAAAATTCTGGTTCGAGTTGATCGTGATAGTGGCATCGAAGGGGCCAGCTCCGTTAAACGTTGTCGTCCCCGGCGTATTAAATCCGACCGACCGGCCATTCGCGCTGGAAACAGTGATATTCGTGGACAGGGCGCTACCTGGCAGGGTCGCATTGGCCGTGGCGTCATTCGCGGTCGTGGCATCCGCGATCAACGCATTGATAAAATTGCTCCATGGTATGTTGTAAATGGAAGTGCAGCTTTGCGCGAGAGTGCCGGTGCCCACCGCCTGACAAGGATCAGCCACGGTCGTGTAGCGATAAAGGATCGATACCGTGACGGGATCGCTGAACAACGATTCAAGGATCGAGATCGCTTGATTGATCACCGCCTGGATGGCTGCGGCGTTCGGATCGCCGAGGATCGAACTTTCGAACGTGGGGTTGATGGTCAGCCCCTGAGTAGGCACGGTCGTGCCCGTCATGACCTTTGAATCGCCTATTGTGCCCGAGGAACCATAGGCATGCGCTCGGTAATAATAGGTTGTGCCCCTGCTCAAGCCGGTCACAACCCGGCCGGTCGCGTTGCCCACGTCGAGATTCTGATAGCCGCTCAGGTAACTGCTAAACGAGCTGCTGGTGGAGACGTCCAGGCGGTAGCCGGACGCTCCGGCAACGCTTTCCCACTGGGCCATGATAGTGCTGCGAGTAGCAGGGGCCGGCACCACCTGGCCAATGGCGCCCTGCCGCCGAACCGGATTTTCTCCGATGGCCGACAACGGCTCCGCCGCCCGCGCTACGTGGGCCGCCTGCCCCGCACTCGAGGGAGCGGGATTTTCGTTTGCGCCGAATCCGACCAGTGCGAGGAAAATCCCAGCCAGACAAAAAAACAGTCCAGCCAGAATGCGACGACTAAAGAATCCGGATTGAGAAGCATGTCTCTGTTTCATGGGAATTATGTCAGGTTGGAAGCAAGGCCGCCATTACATCTGCTTCATCTTCGTCAGGCGAGAAAAAAACGGCGCCGATGGCATTTTCCAAAGACGTCGGAGGCGTCCTGGAAGTTAACCAATGGGCGCAGCAGACTGGGAAAGTATTTTCCGGACGCGCTTTTCGTGAACATCCCGCGTTTACAGAGTGCTCGACTGTAGACGAGATCCGTCACGAATTCGCCGGGAACTCCGGCGATGAAATCATCACCGGGCGGTGTTCTTCACGATCTTGCCTTCCTTCATCACGAACGAAACTCGCTCGGTCGCGGTGATGTCGGTGGTCGGATCGCCGGGGATGGCGACGATGTCGGCGAGCTTGCCTTTTTCCAACGTGCCGACTTTGTGCGCGATCCCGAATAACTCGGCGTCGGCGGAGGTGCCGGCACGAAGCGCATCAATCGGCGGCATCCCAAGGTCGACCATCAGCTTGAATTCCTTCGCGTTCTGGCCGTGCGGATAGACGGCCGCATCGGTGCCGAGTCCGATCTTCACTCCCATCTTGACCGCATTGCGGAACATCTCGGAACGGGCTGCCCCCGCCGCTTTGGCCTTCGCCTGCAGCACCGCCGGGTAGGCCTCGATCTTGCCCATGATCCATTCGGTGGCCATCAACGTCGGCACGAGATACGTCCCTTTGCTTTTCATGAGCTGAAGCGTCTCCGGTTTTAGAAACGACCCGTGCTCGATGGAATCGACCCCGGCTTCGATGGCCTCCTTTGCGGCCTGATCACCATGACAATGCACCGCGATTTTCTTGCGGAGGCGATGCGTTTCATCGACCAGTGCCGCCATTTCCACAGGCGTGAATTGCGGCGTATCCACTTCGTCGGTCATCGAGAGAACGCCGCCGGAAACCGCCGCCTTGATCACGTCGGCACCGTTCTTGACCTGGAAGCGCACAGCTTTTCGAATCGCATCGGGACCGTCAGCGATGCCGTTGGAATAATCCGGTTCGCGGCCGAAAAGGAGATCACGGAAACCAGCGGTGTCATCGAAGTGACCGCCGGTCGCGCCGATGCCATAGGTGGCGACCAGCATGCGCGGGCCAACGATGATGCCCCTGGCAATTGCATTCCGCAGCGAGATATCCACGAAATCGTGACTGTCCCCGAAGTGGCTGCCCAGGTCGCGCACGGTGGTGAAGCCCGCTTCGACCGTAGCCCGCGCGTTCGGAATCGTCATGAGCGCGAGTTCTGAGACATTGGTTTCAAGGATCTTCAACCGGCGCTCATTAAAGTTGCCGCTGAAATCGAAGGTGAGATGCGTGTGCGCATCCATGAATCCGGGCGAAAGCGTCGCATCGCCGAGATCGATGATCTGCGCACCATTCGGAATGGGCAGGTTCGAACCGGCCTCAACGATCTTGTCTCCCTGAACGATAACAACACCATTGGTCACCAATGCTTTCGATTTGCCGTCAAACAGGCGGGCGGCTTTGAGGGCGACCACGGAGGTAGAAAGATCCGCTCTCGCTGAAATACCCGCGGACAATAGGACAACCACCAGCGCAATCCGCGCGAGACGAAACAATGTAATCATGTCTGCGGATATGAAATTTTGCCCGGGAAAGCAAGTTCTCGCGCGATGCCGTGTCATCCCGAGCCGCGCAGACGGGACCGCGACCATGGGAGGAACGCCGACCTCATAATTGCAGCGCGGACTCGCTTGCGCCCTCCAAGGCCGTTCGCATCGACCGCGTCCTCTTTGCGCAAGCTGGCGCGCGAGCAATTGCGAGGTCCCTCGCCGCGCTGCGCCACCCTCGGGATGACACGCATGTTCGCGAGCGTGCTCGCTACCACAGGTCATTGGTTCCGCAGTTTACTCGTATTTTCCTCAATTCCTTTCCGTGCCGTCACAAGCCCGGGGTCGAGTGCGAGCGCCTGCTCGAAGGCGGCAACAGCCCGTTCGGGCTGATTGAACAACGTGAGGTAGCGTCCGCGATTGACCAGCATGCTGGTATAAACCGGCAAAACCTTGAGGTTGACCGGGTCATCTTTCTCGAACCGAATTGAGCCGTCCGCCAAACCACGGGTCTGCAACTTCACTTCAGGCGAATCGTGGAAGAGCCGATCGCCCGCGAGATTGAAAACGAGTCCCTGCGGCACAAACTGAAACGTATCGTTGAGCCACTTGACCAACTCGCCGTCCCGCTTATCGGCGAACGGCAGGTCGCTCGTGATGTAGACTGGCGCGATGCGATTCTCGTTCGTCACCATGGACTGAATCATCTCCTCGAAGAGAGCCGTGATCCGCCGACTGCGCTCCGGGTCGTTGGCATAGCCCTGGGGATCGAGCTCCCACTGCTTGAGGTCCGCGAAGAAGGCCTCAACTTTCTCGTGCGACCGCTCGATCAAAGCAGGATAAGCGTGTCTCAGATAATCGAAGTACCACGAACGACGCAGCAAATTAACGTCCACGACTTTCACGTCGGGCCGGAGCTGTTCTACTTCCTGAGCATACAGCATCGGGGACGCGACCTGCCAGTCGAGCGTAAGCAAGAGACCGTTGGGCTCGATCGCGCTGAGAAGATTCTCGACGTAATCGCGCGCGATGAAGTAATGCCGCCGATTGTTAAAAGGCCAGTTTCCGCTGAAGGCAATCGCGGACACGAGCAGAACAGAAAATGCCGCGACAAGGTATGCCCGGCCAAACAGCCGACGTTCGGAGAGGGCCAGCTGGATTACCCAATACAGGCCGAACCCAGCGGCAACCGTGAGCGAAATAAACGTGGGCAGGTAGTACGCATCCTTGTCCTCGGCAATGGAATAGGTAAACGCGTAAGCCAGATTGGCCGCGATCACGGTCACGAGAAACCAAAAAGCAGTTCGGTCGCGCCGGAAAGCGTTCCCCAAACCGGCGCAGGCGAGCAGCAGCGCCAAGGGGACCCAGGGAGGGCCGAACTCACGCAGAACCATCCGGCCGAATTCCACCGCCTGCTCCCCGATTATCTTCGGCGTAAAGGCGAGGAACACCTGATACTGCCGGCCGGTCACGTGCCACCATATTTCTTGCAGGGAACGCGGAGTACCCCAGTTGATCACGGGCGCGCGCGACGCTGCGAGCGGGAGATAACTGTAAACAGCGATCAACGCGCCCACCGAAATGAGCGCGGCATACAGCAGTCGTCTGCTCCCGAAGAAGGCCATGCCCTCCGTTCGGTAGACCACAACCGCAAACGCCGGCAGGACCAGCGCCACAGTCACGTGATGGACGCCCAGGGCGAGTCCGAAAATCAGCGCGGCCACATAAAGAAAGATATCGGAGCCGGCTGCGGAACGGCTCGAGGCGGTGTTCGCGCCTGTGCCCGCAAGCCTTTTCGCCAGGAGGCACCGCCGCCACCGAAGCATCAGGAAGGAGATGGCGAGGATGAGCAAGGCGTTAAGGGCATAAACTTCGGCAACGGTGGCATACGACCAGAGAGTGCGGGAGAAGACCATGAGCAGCCCCGAGCCGAGTGCCGGGGCGAGCACCAGGAGACGCTGGCTTCGCGAATCCTTCTGGATCTCGCCCAAAGTGCCGGGAGGTGCGGCTCTCTTATTTTGGCGCGCGCCTTTCTTCCCGAGCTTCGATGCGTTAGCGGACGCAGCGCCCATCATAAGCTCTGCCACAACCAAAGGCAGCATCGCACAAGCGAGCGCAGCAAAAAACGCAGACGTGAAATTGATGCGCAACGCGACACTTCCGAAAGGCACCATCGTCGCCAGATGAGCAAGCATGACCCACAGTGGAAACCCGGGCGGGTGCGCGACCCCCAGATTATGAGCCACTACAATCAGCTCCCCGCTGTCCGTCAAAGTCACCGTCGGAGCGAGCGTCCAACTGTAGAGCGAAAGCGCGGCCAGGAACACCACCCCAGCGCAAAGGAGCTCCGCCTGGAACAAACGAATCGTTCCGGTAATAGTCTGCCGATCCGTCATCCCGGTTGTGGCCTCGGAACCAGTCGCCCTCCCCGCGCTCATTGCTTTGGCAGGTTGCCGGTTCTTCGAAACTCCCGAAGCCATCGCTCTATCGTCTCGCAGACGCCATTACCTGCAACCTTTTAACTTAAACGCAGTTTGGCCGTCAGGAGGTGCGACGGCGCTTCGCACAAGCTCCGAAAGCTTTCGCGAGTCAAAAGAACGTAGCGGCTAAGTTTGTTTCGCCGTGGCGCCTAAACCAGGTCACCGCGGCGGCCGCTCCCCAATCTGGGAAAGCCGCGCAATCCGCGGCCAAACCTTAATCGACGACTTCGAGGCCCATCTGGCGGGCGGTCCCGGCGATAATGCGGAAACCAGCCTCGTCGCTCCGGGAATTCAGGTCTTTCCCTTTCGTCTTCACGATGTCCATGATCTGTTTCCGCGTCACTTTGCCGACCTTGGTCTTGTTCGGCTCTTTCGATCCAGCGGCAATGTTGGCCGCCTTTTTCAACAGGATCGCGGCGGGCGGGCTCTTGGTGATGAAGGTGAAAGACTTGTCCTTAAAGACAGTGATGACCACCGGGAGAATATCGCCCGCCTGCTTTTGGGTGGCGGCATTAAATTCCTTGCAGAAGGCCATGATATTGACGCCACGAGGTCCGAGGGCCGTCCCAACAGGCGGCGCGGGGTTCGCCTGACCAGCAGGGATCTGCAATTTGATGTGAGCTACGATTTCTTTGGCCATTGGAAGTGAGTTGAGAGTTGAGAGTTCCTAGTTGAGAGCGGGAATCCGTTTATCCGCGTTCGACCTGCCAGTATTCCAATTCCACCGGAGTGGCGCGGCCGAAAATCGTGACCGAAACGCGCAACTTTCCGCGATCCGGATCGATCTCTTCGACAATCCCGTTTTGGTTCTGGAAAGGTCCGTCGGCTACTTTCACGGTTTCGCCGACCTCGAAGCTGACTTTCGGCTTCACCTTTTCTTCACGTTCGCGCATCTGCGCGAGCATGTTGTCGACTTCCGATTTTCGCATCGGGATGGGCTTGTCTTTCGTTCCGGCGAAGCCGATCACACCGGTGGTCTCACGAATAAAATACCACGTCCGCCCCACGAGCTGATTGTTCTCGTCGAGCAAATGCATGTTCACGATGAGATAGCCCGGAAAAAATTTCCGCGTGGTCTCGCTCTTTTTGCCCCGCTTGATTTCCGAGACGCGTTCGGTCGGGACCAGCACTTCGAAAATCACGTCGCTCATTTCTTCGGTCTTGACGCGCTTTTCGATATTATCGCGAACCTTGTTTTCCTGGCCGGAAAGCACGTGCACGACGAACCACTGATCTTTTGGGGCGAGTGCCTGGGCCATGTCAGTGGAGGCGGGTGAAGTAGTGGATGAAATTGATCAGGACGAAATCGAAGAGCGCGACGTAGCCACCGAGTAAAAGCATGGCAATGATGACCACGAGGGTCGAATCGGTCAGTTCCTTGTAGCGCCGGATCCCCTTATCCTTCGATTCCCACGGCCACGAAGCTTTCTGCAACTCGGCTCTGACTTCGCTAATGAAGGATTTCGTTTTTGTGAGCATGGAAAAAGTGAAAATAGTTAAACAGTTGAAACGTTAAATTGGGAGTCGCTAAGCAGTTGGCCGTTTTAACGATTTAACTTTTTGACATTTCAACCCTCTCAAAAACCAGGTCAGGAGGGACTCGAACCCCCAACCGACGGTTTTGGAGACCGCTACTCTACCAATTGAGCTACTGACCTATGGAATTTCTGATTTATGATGGCTGATCGCTGATTAAGCAGGTTCGCACGCCGCAAAAAAATCAGCAATCAGAATTAGGCAATCAGCAATTTCCTCAGTCCAGAATCTCGGCCACGCGACCGGCGCCGACGGTTTTCCCGCCTTCGCGAATGGCGAACCGGATGGTCTTTTCCATCGCGATTGGCGTGATCAACTCGACTTCCACCGAGACGTTATCTCCCGGCATCACCATCTCGACGCCATCCGGCAGCTTGACGGTTCCGGTCACGTCGGTCGTGCGGAAATAAAATTGCGGACGGTAATTGGTGAAAAACGGCGTGTGACGGCCGCCTTCCTCCTTGCTCAACACATAAACTTCCGCCTTGAATTTGCGGTGCGGCGTAATGCTGCCCGGCTTCGCGATAACCTGGCCACGCATGACGTCTTCCTTCTTCACGCCGCGGAGCAGCACACCGACGTTGTCGCCGGCTCGCGCTTCGTCCAGAAGCTTGCGGAACATTTCGATGTCGGTCGCGGTCGTTTTCATCGTGTCCTTGAGACCAACGATTTCGACTTCCTCCATTTTCTTGAGGATGCCGCGCTCGACACGACCGGTTGCGACGGTGCCGCGGCCTTCAATGTTGAACACGTCTTCCACCGGCATGAGGAAAGGCAGATCGATCGGTCTTTCTGGCACGGGGATGTAATCATCAACCGCCGCGACGAGGGCAAGAATCTGCGCTTCCTGCGCCGCGTCGCCATTCAATGCCTTCAGAGCGCTGCCTCTGACGATCGGGATTTTGTCTCCGGGAAATTCATATTGAGTGAGAAGATCGCGCACTTCCATTTCGACGAGATCGAGCAGTTCCGGATCGTCGACCATATCGACCTTGTTCAGAAAGACGACGACCGCGGGCACGCCAACCTGGCGCGCCAGCAGGATGTGCTCGCGCGTTTGCGGCATCGGACCGTCGGCCGCCGAGACGACGAGAATCGCGCCATCCATTTGCGCGGCGCCCGTGATCATGTTTTTCACATAGTCAGCGTGGCCGGGGCAATCGACATGCGCGTAGTGGCGCTTGTCGCTCTGATATTCCACGTGCGCTGTGTTAATCGTAATGCCGCGCTCTTTTTCTTCCGGCGCATTATCGATCGAATCGTAGGCGCGGAGTTCGGCGAAACCTTTCTTGGCGAGCACGCTGGTGATCGCGGCGGTGAGGGTTGTCTTGCCATGGTCCACATGACCAATCGTGCCGACATTGATATGCGGCTTATCGCGTTTAAATGCTTCCTTAGCCATCTCGATTTTCCTTGGGTTAAACTAACTGCGTCTTTTTTTGTTATTGCTGCCAGCCGCGAGCTCGGGAGCCCATGACCGGGATTGAACCGGTGACCTCGTCCTTACCAAGGACGTGCTCTACCAACTGAGCTACATGGGCCGCTGTTTTTCATTAAATTGCTCGTCCCGCGGATGCGGAACAAACCGGTTTCTCTCTCGTTGAGAAGTAAAAGTCCCAGAGCCGCGTCAAACTTCCGTTTTGAACGACCATGGGACCTCGTCTCGTTCTCCGAAAAAGCGTGGCCAAGCTAACAGCGGGCTCCCGGGTGTCAAAGAAATTTCTTCCGGTTCCTCGCGTTCGTTTCCGGGAGATTTGCGCCTAATCACCGCGGCTCTTCCGTCGCGAAAGAACCACCGCTATCACAATGATGGCGACCAGCGTGGCGACTGGGATCCCGATTTTCATCGGCATGCTCATCCCTTCCGGAGGCGGCGGCGCCGGGGTGGCTACCGGAGCCACGGCCACCGGGCGCGGCGGCGGGGCCAGTTTCGCCTTCACATAGGCCAGCCGTTGGGTCGTATCGAAATCGTCCGGCTTTAGTTTCAAGGCCGCGTCCAGATCCGGAACGGCCTGCGCAAATCGGTTCATCGCCACATAAGCGTCCGCACGCCGGTTGAAAATGAGGGAATTGTCCTGTTTCAGTTCAATACTGGAGGTGTAATCCTTGATCGCGTCCTCATATTTTCGCAGGTTGTAAAAAGCGTAACCGCGCCGGTCGAAACCGACTGGATTTTTCGGATTCAGTTCGATGGCCTTATTGTAGTCAGCCAGAGCCGCATCGTACTGATTCTGCATCATCAGAGTCTGGCCGCGCTCGAGATACCCAACTTCATTCTTGGGCGCGATCTCGATGGCCTTGGCGAAGTCCGCCAGCGCTTCCGGAAATTTGGCTGCGGCGCGATAAACGCGCCCGCGATCGGCATAAAGCCGTTCATCCTTAGGACTGAGGGTGATCGCCGCCGTAAACTCGACGATTGCTTCGTCGTTCTTGGCCGCGCGCGCGAGCTCGTTGCCCTTGTTCCCGTGAACGGCAGCTTCGGCTTTGCTATCGGCGTAGGTAATGGTCGTCGTCGCCAAAAGCAGCAGGCCGGTAGCCAGTCCGATAAATCCATTCTTCGTCATGTTCATATTATTCCTTGGCTGCGATGCGGTCGTGGGAGATGAATGTTTCTTAGGGCATGTCCCCCCTGCACGGAAAGCTTAATCTCCAATCCACACCACGAAGGAGGACATCGGTTTCCAAATCGGCGCCGGCGATTCGGAAAGCAGCGCGTCCCAATATCCTTAGTGCGGTGATGATCCGGGCGACCTCAAGGCCGGTGAAACTCCCGGTGCTCCGATCGGAACCGGCGACGCGTTCACCCGGGCTTCCAATGCTTTCAGTCGACTTTGGGCATCGGCGTCATCTGGCTTGATCTGAAGCAGCGCGCGGAAGTCCGTCGCGGCGTTCTTCGTGTCGCCAGCCATGGTGTAGGCCAGCGCCCGGCGCCGGTAACCCTCCGGATCCCCCGGCGTTTTTTCAATCGTTTTGGTGTAATCGGCGATGGCTTCCTGGTATTTTTGCAATTTCCCATACGCGAATCCACGCCGCTCGTGCGCGGAGGCGTCGTCCGGAACTTTCTCCAGCACCTTCGTGTAACCGGCAATCGCTTTCTCCCAGTCACCCTTGGAAATGAAAACAAAGGCGTGAAACCGGCGCGCGGCGACATCGTCCGGAGCGATTTGCAGAGCCTTGTCAAAATCCGTCAGGGCCGGGTCGAGTTGTTTCTGCACCAACAGCACTTCGCCGCGACCGATATAAGCCGCAACATTCTGCGGATCGAGCTCGATCGCCTTTGCATAATCGGCCAGCGCCTCATTGAGTTTGTTGGCGCCACGATAAGCCGTCCCGCGATTGAAATAATTCTTCGCGTCCCCCGGCTCGGCTTCGATCGCCTGGCTAAATTCCGCAATGGCTTTTTCGTAATCCCGTTTCTTCGCGGCCTCCACGCCAAGCGCCGAATGGCCGCCGGGATCGTTCGGGTTCGAGCCAGCCGCGTTCCCAGCAGGCCGCGGCGCGCTTTTTGGCTTTTTCGCATACAAAACCCCGGTCGGATACGCCGCGATCGCGATGGCCAGTCCGATTACGGTTACAGTCTTGTAATTATTCATGTTGGTCCGCCTACTAGATGGAGACGTAAATCGATTGCAAGCCAGTGTTCCTTTCTTTCCAATCGAAATGACGTTTGCCCATGGGCCTGAAAAAATGACACGCGAGGAAAGTGAAACATCCCTAAAAGGCTACGCCGCCGTCTTTGCGACCGTGCTCATCTGGTCGACCCCATCCCTGTTTCAATTCTACCTCAACCGCTTTTACGATCCCTGGGCCCAGAATTTCTACCGTTATTCCGTGGCCTGCCTCGCGGTGATGCCGTTTCTGTTTTACCGGTTTTGGCGGAGCGGACCGCGATTGAATGGCCGTATTCTGCTGGCGTGTCTCGTCCCCTCCCTTCCAAACGTCGTCCATCAAGTCGCGCAAAATGTTGCCCTCTTCCATATGGGCCCGGGTGTTTATGCGATCTTCATCCGTTCCTCGGTCATTATCACTGCGCTCCTCGCGCTCATTTTTTTTCCGGAGGAGCGGTGGATCATCCGCCAATGGCAATTTCAAGTTGGAACTCTTCTCGGCCTGGTCGGCGCGGCCGGCGTGCTCTGGTTTCAACCCGGCAGGGAAGGAGGCCCTATCGCGCTTCGCGGAATAGCCACCGCTTTCACGGCGAGCTTCTGCTGGGCGCTCTATAGCGTTTTGGTGAAGCGGCCCTCAGCGCGCCTCGGGCCCGTTCGCAGTTTCGGTTTGATTAGCTTCATCACTTCGGCTCTGCTCCTGCCGCTTACTCTGGCGTTCGGCAAAATCGAAACTCCGCTTCTTGTCGGCGCGAGGGTGAACCTCATTCTGATTATCTCCGCCGTGACCTGCATCAGTCTGGCGCACGTTTTGTACTACATCGCCATCCGCAAAGTCGGGGTCGCGCTCTCACAGACTCTGCAACTGCTTTGCCCCATCGGCGCGCTCGGACTCTCCGCGCTTTTTTTCGGCGAGCGGCTGACCACCGCGCAGATTTGGAGCGCCGCCATTCTGCTCGCCGGGGCGTTTCTCGCGATGCGGGCAAGACCGGAGGCGATCAAGGTCGCGGCCGAAAATCTGTGAGGGATTTCATGAATGAGAGAAGCTCTTCTTTCTCGGCAGGCAAAAAGTCTGCCGAGCAAGGTCGGAGCGCAAATCGTCCGCTTCATACCATCGCTCGAGGCAGTGTTTATCCAGAAGGTCGCTGTTGTTTTCCTTGAACTCGCACCAATTCGCGTGCCCGGCGCGAGCGCGGCGCTCACCGATGACGGCCAGAAACGCGACCGTAATTGTTTCGTGATAAACCTCCGACCGGCCGCCCTTGGCCGCGATCAATCGCAAACCTCGGGAGAATCGATTAACGGCTTCACCAAACGAATAACGTCCGAGCATTTCGTAACCAAGCCGGACGTGTTCGGGATGAGGAAAATTGGCGGGATCGAACGCTCCGGTTTCCAAGGCGAGCAATTCGTCATCTGTATCCGCTTCGCTTTGCGAGGCATTGGTCCTTCTGCGCTCAACGCTTTTCATCGCCGGCCTCCACGAGCTGATGACTATCTTTGGCCGTCAGATCGAGGCCATAGACGGTCTTTAATCGTTCGATCTGCGCCAGCGTCTCTTTCGAGAACGGCGCCTTCCCTTCCAACGCATGCAAAGTCATCCCCTCCAGGAGATCGCCCAGGGAAATGTCCAGATATTCCGCGAGGCCCTTGAGGACCTTAACGATCGTTTTCTCCATGCGCGCACCCACCTGGACGCGCGTCACCGGCTTAGGTGTCGCTACCTTCGTTTTCTTCATGTTATCTTGTTACTACAGTAACAAGATAACGCAAGCACTGACTTCTGTATTTGGGGTCGCTAACCGCACCACCGCTGAATCCTTCTAACGCGCGAACCCACCGAAAATTACAGGATATTTTGGAGAGGCCCGTTGTGGCTCGGCATCTTCATCTTGTCCGCCACCGGACGGACTCGCTGCGGCGAGCCGATGATCCTCAGACCATCGGCTTGAAGCCGATTCCACTCTGACCCCCGTGACAGGCGCTGTTTTCCATTGCTAAGCTCCTCAAGAGTTTTCACATTGCCGATTCAATGGATTTGAAGAGATACCTCGTCACCCGAAGGAAGGAAGTGGACGGCGCGCTCGATTGTTTCCTGCCCAAGGGATCGACGCCACCGGCGACCATTCACCGGGCGATGCGATATAGCCTGTTCGCGGGCGGGAAGCGTCTTCGTCCGATCCTTTGCCTCGCGGCGGCGGAAGCGTGTGGCGGAAGAATGAGCGCGGCCCTTCCCCTCGCCTGCACCGTGGAATGCATCCACACCTATTCCCTCGTCCACGATGACCTTCCGAGCATGGACAATGACGATCTCCGTCGCGGCCGCGCCACCTGCCACAAGGTTTTCGGCGATGGCATTGCCGTCCTGGCCGGGGATGCGCTGCTGACAATTGCCTTCGAAATCGCAACACACGCCAGGAGCACGAAGCGATATGATCTCCGCGAAATCTTCCGCGAAATCGCGACCGCGGCCGGAAGCCAAAAACTAATCGCGGGTCAGGTGGCCGACCTTGAAGCCGAAGGCCGGCGCATCAGCCGGAATCAGCTTCGTTATATTCACGAAAACAAAACCGCGGCCTTGCTGACCGCGTCGGTCCGTCTGGGAGCCATGGCGGCTAACGCCAGCGCGAAACAGTTGGCGGCAGTGACGTCCTTTGGTCGCGCGCTCGGCCTGGCTTTTCAGGTGATCGACGACATCCTCGACGTCACCCAGACATCGGAGAAACTGGGGAAGAGCGCCGGTAAAGATGTCGCCGCGAAGAAAGCGACTTACCCGGCCGTCATCGGCTTGGAAAAGTCGCGGACTGAAGCGCGATGCCTGACGGCAAAAGCGCACAAGGCGCTGCAATCACTCGGCGAAAATGCCAGCGTCTTGCGCGCGCTCGCGGATTACCTCTTGCAACGCGAATACTGAAGCCCCTGTAACGGCGGTCTACGAACGGTTCATATCAAGGACACGCAACCAACTTCGGCGGTCAGAGACCGCCGCTACAGAGGAACATCACGCGAGCGCCAGATTCGGATCGATCTCCCGCGTCAGCTCTGATTCAAAGCCCGCATGCAAACGGAACGATGCCGCGAAAGCGATCATCGCAGCATTGTCGGTACAGAGTTCGGGCGTGGCCGTGAGAAGTTTCAATCCGGCGCGATCGCACGCCTCGAGCATTTGGGCGCGCAATTCGCGATTACAACTGACTCCCCCGCTGACGGTGACCAGTCTCAGCTCGCGCTCGGCCGCCGCGCGCAACGTCTTTTTGACCAGCACTTCCACCACCGCGCGTTGAAAAGATGCACAAAGATCACGGCGAAGGTCGTCGGAAATCGCTCCCAATTTCGCAATCTGATACCGCACGGCGGTCTTCAACCCGCTGAAACTGAAGTTGTCGTCTCCTGAGTCCAGCATGCTTCGCGGAAAATCAAAACGGGCCGCATTGCCCGATAAGGCCCAGTGTTCGATTTCCGGGCCGCCGGGATAACCGAGGCCCACCATCTTCGCCACTTTATCGAATGCTTCGCCTGCCGCGTCGTCCAACGTCCGGCCCAGGATGCGGTATTCACCAGCTCCACGCACGGCGACCAGCAGCGTGTGCCCGCCGCTGACGATCAGCGATACGTTTGGCTCGATCTCAAAATCGCCGGTGAAAAATGGCGAAAGGAGGTGGCCTTCCAGGTGGTTGATCGCGAGAAACGGTTTCGCAAAACCAAGCGCGAGGCCCTTGGCGACGGAAGCGCCAATCATGAGCGAACTCGCGAGCCCCGGACCCGCGGTGGCGGCAAAGGCGTCCACTGCGTCCAGTTCGATTTCCGCCTTTTCGACCGCGCTCGCCAGAAGTCGGGGCGCATGGAGAAGGTGATTGCGTGATGCTACCTCTGGGACAACGCCGCCATACGCTTCGTGTTCCGTTTGCGAGGCGACTTCGCTCGCGAGCAATTCATGGCCACGCAAGATCGCAACGGCGGTCTCGTCGCAGGAAGTTTCAATTGCGAGGACGATAGGCATGCAATCTCGAATGGTAGCACAGGCTTCTCGCCAATGTGACGCTAGCCTAAACGGTCGCGCGAGATCCCTCCTCGCCCTCGTCCTCGTCCTCGTCCCTGAAAGCGCGTCTCCTCATGAATTGGAGGAAAGCTCTATAAGCGGCGGTTTCCGAACCGCCGCATAAAACGTCAACCATTCCAAATCGCCCAATTTTTGTCGGCAACGCGAATCAATCGAGGACGTCGACGATAACGAGAATTCGTCGAATGATTGCCGTTTAGGAGATTCACCGCCTAGCGGCGCGTGCGGCGTTCCGAAACCCGCTGCTTGGGCTTTACTTCTTTACCGGATCAACCTTCGGAGCGTTTTCCTGCGCGTAGACCATCACGCCCTTGAGTGCATCGATCGCGCGCAGCAACTGTGGATCCTTCGTCTTGATCAGGTTCTTCTCGTCTTCCGGCTTCATGTTCTCGCTGTTACGTAGCGCAAACAGCGCACGCTCCTGTTCCATGCTCATGGGCACCCGGATATTTGGGACGACACCGTTCCCGTGGATGACCTGTTTGCTCGGCGTGTAATATTTCGCCGTGGTGAAGCGGAGGGCCGAGCCGTCCGGAAGCTGCACAACGTTCTGGACCGAACCTTTTCCGAAAGTGGTTTCCCCCACGAGAACTGCGCGGCGCAAGTCCTTCAACGCACCGGCCACAATTTCCGAGCCGCTCGCACTGCCTTCGTTGACGAGAACAACGAGTGGAAAGCGCGGACGTTCTTTCGTCGAACCCGAGGTGGAATAATCGTGCTGCTGCGAGGCCACGCGCCCCTGGGTGGAAACGACCTTCGTGTTGGGCGGCAAAAACTGGGCGCAAACATCGACCGCGATGTTCAAGAGCCCGCCGGGATTGTTCCTGAGATCGAGCACGAGCGCCTGCATACCGCGCTTCTGCAGGTCATCGAGCGCCTTCGCCAATTCGTCCGCCGTCGGTTCATTGAATTGAATCAAGCGGACGTACCCGATCTTGAATGGACCGCTCAGCTCCGAATCAAGAAGCCGGGTTCCCTTGACGCTTTGCACTTTTATTTCCGTCCGTTCCAGCGCGAAATCTTTAATCTCCTTGGTCGAGGGACGCAGAATCGTAAGCGTGATTTTTTGATGGGCATTCCCGCGCAGGAAGTTGATCGCATCCTGGAGCTCCATTCTTTCGGTCGAGTTCCCGTTGATCCGGAGAATTTGATCGCCGGAGAGAATGCCCGCTTTTGCCGCCGGCGTGTCCTCAATCGGCGTGACGACAGTGAGCAGGCCGCCTTTTACGGCTACCTCGATACCCAGGCCATTGAACCGGCTGCGCGTATCATCCTGCATGTCCTTGAAGTCATTCGGCTCCATGAACTGGCTGTGCGGATCGAGCGACGCGAGCATGCCTTTCATCGCCGCGTAAATCAGGTCGTGGTAACTCGTCTTGTTGCCATCCACGTAATCCTGCCGGATGAGCTGAACGGCCTTGGCAAAAACAGAGATCTGGGCGTAGCCGCTATCGTCGTCTCCGCCGGCGGCCTGCGCAGGGTAAAAGCGGACACCGAGGAGGATACTGAAAAAAATAAGGCACGCGAACGTGCTGAACAGGAGACGGCGCTTCATGTGAGATTAGTCATTTGGGCACGAGATATGTTCGTTCATGCGGAAAATTTTGGCAACGTGCAAAGCGTCAGCTAGCTTGCCGCGGCCGGAAGCCGATCGGCTTCCCTGCGTTCATGAAACCACATCTGTTCGTTCTCAGCCTCACGCTTTGCCTTCCGCTTTCGAGCTCGCTGGCCACGCCATCGCCCTCTCCGTCGCCCGAGCCATCGTCGTCCATGACGCCCACCCCCTCATCGCCACCATCGGTGGAGCCCTCGTCCACACCTTCTCCGGCGCAGCCGGAGCCCTCACCTTCGCCGCAGGCCTCGGCCTCACCAACGCCCTCCGCGACGCCATCGCCGATACCTTCCCCCACCCCGACGCCCAAAGCCTCTCCGACGCCAAAAGCTTCTCCAACACCCAAGCCTTCACCAAAACCTAAACCCACTCCGTCACCGAAGCCCGACGCAGAGGTGGACAACATCACGGCTGAATTCATTCGCGGCTACCTCATCGCCCGGCCGCTGCAAGCCGCGGCCATCGGTTTTCACGAAAACGACGGCCGGATCAGCGAATACACCCGCCTCGCAATCGACGCGGAGTGGGCGCGCCTGACCCGATTCGATGAGCGGCTGAAAAAGATCGACGTGGCCAAGCTCAGCCCACGCACCGCGATTGATTTCCGGCTTCTCCAGACCGTGATCAAGAAAGAGCTCTTCTTTGCCAAGGACCTGGCCATCTACGAGCACAACCCGATGAGTTACGCCGGCGCCATCGACGTCAACGTCTACGCGAAACGCAAATATGCGCCGATCGAGGACCGCGTCCGGAGCATTATAATCGTAGAGAATCAGGCACCGAACGTAGTCATCGCCGCGAAAACCAACCTCGCGGATGTGCTACCCAAACCATATGTCGAGCTCGCAATCCAGATCGCGCGCGCATCCTCTGATTTCCTGAAAAAGAACCTCGACGCTGCGTTGGCCGATCTGAAGGACGAGAGCTTGCGGACTGCCTATCTGCAGTCGAATCGCCGGGCCGCCACTGCCCTGACCGAGTATGCGGCCTGGCTGGAAAAGGAAAAATTGCCAAAGGCGACCCAGGAGTTTGCGATCGGTGAGGAAAAATATCAGCGTTTCCTGGCGCAGACCGAGCTGATCGATTTGCCGCCGGCCAAGATTCTCGAACTTGGATTATCCGAACTAAAACACGAACGCGAAGTTTTCGTCGAGGCCGCGAAAAGAATCGATCCGGATAAGCCGGCCGCGGAAGTCTTCAAGGCGATCCAAAGCGAACACCCAGCAGTCGAGAACCTGCTTCCCGAAATCACGAAGAAGCTGGATTCAGTGCGCAAGTATGTCGTCGATCACAAGCTGGTCACGATCCCGTCAGAGGTGCGGGCGCAGGTCAAAGAATCGCCGCAGTACCTCGGTGCGACCAGTTTCGCTTCCATGGATACGCCAGGCCCCTTCGAAAAGCGGGCCGCGGAGGTCTATTTCTACGTCACGCCGCCGGAAAGCGAATGGCCAGAGCAACAAAAGAATCAGTGGCTGACTTTGTTCAATTCCTACAGCGCTGACATCCTTTCGATGCACGAGACCTACCCTGGACATTACGTGCAGAGTCTTCACCTCAATTCCTCCAAGGCCACGAAACCCGAAAAAATCTTTGGAACGACTTCCTTCGTCGAGGGTTGGGCGCAATACGCCGAAAAGATGACGATTGACGCCGGCTTCGGCAGCCCGTTTGGACCGGTCCCGACCGACGAAGAGATAAAACGCGGGGCGAAGTACCGGATGGCGCAGGCTCAGCAGGCGATGCTTGGTCTATGCCGCCTCTGCGTTTCGATTAAGATGCACACCCAGGGCATGTCGCTGGAAGAAGCGACGAAATTCTTCCAGGAGAATTGCTTTTCCGAGGAGAAGCCAGCGCGCGCCGAAGCGTTGCGAGGCACTTTCGACCTCGGCTATCCGAGCGGCACTTTAGGCAAACTGCAGATTCTCAAACTGCGCAAAGATTACGAAGTCCAGGAGGGCGAGAATTTTTCGCTGAAAAAATTCCACGACGAGCTGCTCAGCCACGGAATGCTTCCCATTCGCCTCCTTCGGGAAATCATCCTGAAAGACCAGGCGAAGTGGGACGAGGTGCTTTGACGACCGCGGAAAATCATAGCGCCCGCCAGAAGTTCCGATTATCTAGCAGCCTCAAACATCCTTATGACGATTTTCCGGTTTCCGTCCATTCTGTTCCTCCTTCTTTCCTTTTCCTCCTTGCGAGCCCAGACCAGCGATGCGGCCTTCGACGCGCTGGCCGAAGAATACATCGCCGGTTATCTCGCCGCGCGACCGCTGGAGGCCGTTGCGCTTGGCTTTCATGAATACGACGGCAAGCTCGCGGATCTCAGCCGCGCTTCCCTTGACGCGGAACTCGCACGGCTGAAGCGTTTCGATGAAAAGTTTCAGAAACTCGATTCGGGCAAGCTCAGCCCGCGCGCTTCAATTGATCTGCGTCTCTTGCGCGCCGCGATCAAGAACCAGCTCTTCTCCTTCACGGACATGGCCGCGTTTGAACGCAACCCGATGGCCTACTCGAATGCCCTGGACGTCAATATCTACTTGAAGCGCAATTTCGCGCCGCTGGAAGATCGAGTCCGCAGCATCATCGCGGTAGAAAATCGAGTCCCGAGCCTCATCGCCGCGGCCAAAGCGAACCTCCGCCCGGCGCTTCCCCGGCCTTTTGTCGAGCTCGGAATCGAAGTCACCAAAGGCTCGGTGGATTTCCTGCAAACGAATCTCATCACGGCTCTCCACGATTTGAAGGACGAGAAACTGCGAGCCGCGGTAGAAGAATCCAACCGAAAAGCGGTCGCAGCCCTGCAGGATTATCAAGCCTGGTTAACGAAGGAAAAACTCCCGAAAGTTGTTCCGGATTTCGCCATTGGCCGCGACAAATATCAGCGTTTTCTCGCGGACACAGAACTGGTCGATCTTCCGCCGGAAAAGGTTCTCGAAATCGGAATGCAGGAATTAAAACACCAGCAGGATGTGTTCAACGACGCGGCCAGAGTGATCGATTCGGCGAAAACGCCCGTGGAAGTTTTCAAGGAGATTCAAAAAGATCATCCCACGGCAGCTAACTTGATTTCGGACGTGGCCAAGGATTTGGAAGCGATCCGGCGTTACCTGACCGATCACCATATCATTACCTTGCCGTCAGATGTGCGCGCGAGAGTCGAAGAAACGCCGCAATATCGGCGTGCCACCAGTTTCGCCTCGATGGATACGCCTGGGTCCTTTGAAAAAAAGGCCACCGAAGCTTTTTACTATGTGACACCAGTCGAAAACGAATGGCCGGAAACACAAAAAGAGGAATGGCTGACTTCCTTTAACTACTACACCAGTGACGTCGTCTCGATTCACGAAGCCTATCCCGGCCACTACGTGCAGTTCCAGCGCCTCACGGCGTCACCAGCCACCAAGGCCGAAAAAATCTTTGGCAGCTACGCCTTTATCGAAGGTTGGGCCCATTATACCGAACAGATGCTCCTCGACGACGGCTTCGGCTCCTGCAATTGCCCGACTCCCTCAAACGAACAAAAAATTCGCGCCGCCAAGTATCGAATGGCGCAGGCGGATGAAGCACTGCTTCGCCTTTGCCGTCTTTGCGTTTCGATCAAGATGCACACGCAAGGCATGTCGGTCGATGACGCGACCAAGTTTTTCCAGGCAAATTGCTATTATGAAGAGAAGCCCGCCCGATCGGAGGCCATGCGGGGAACGTTCGACCCTGGGTATCTGAATTACACGCTCGGTAAATTGCAGATTCTAAAATTGCGGGAGGATTACCAGGCCCAGGAAGGCGCGAATTATTCGCTCCAGAAATTCAACGACGAAATGACTAATCACGGCATGCCGCCAATTCGGCTCCTGCGCGAAATCCTGCTCAAAGACAAAACGAAGTGGGGCGACGTGTTGTGATCTTCCTGTGACCCATGCGGGCGTTCGTGTTTCTCCTGGCGCTCACCTGGTCTTTCCTTCTCGCAGGGGCGACGCCAGGAGAGGAGGATGCATCCCGTGTTTTGGCAGATCGCGAACTGGGCGAAACTCCGTTGCTGGATGATTTGCGGGAGCTTTGCGATCGCATCGGAGGAAGACCTACCGGCGCGCCCAGCTGCGACCGAGCGGTTGCTTGGGGCGTAACGAAATTCAAAGGGGCTGGCGTCGATTCAGTCAAAACTGAATCGTTTGCGCTACCAGCAATGTGGCTGCCGGAAATCGCAGAGGCTTCTTGCCTGACTCCGGTTTCGTTTCCGATTCGAATAGCAGCAGCACCATATTCCGCTTCAACATCGCGCAAGCATCCTTTGGAAGCTGGACTCGTTGATGCAGGTGAAGGAAACGCCGAGGACTTTCAAAGGCTGGGCGAAAGGGCACATGGTTCGATCGCGCTCGTGCACTCCAAGGAAGCGAAAACCCTGGACGACCTTGATGCCGAATACCTGCACAATTTGCCCCTGATCCAGGCGGCGCAAAAAGCGCAAGTGGCCGTGATCCTCCTCCAATCAACGCGAGAGCGTGGTCTCCTTTATCGGCATCCGGTCAGTGTTGTTGCCAGGCAAGCGCCGCTTCCGATCGCGGTAATCTCTCGCGAACATGCGAGCCGGCTCTCGCGCCTCGCGCGCGACGGCGAAGTGCGCATTCGGGTAAACCTCATCAACAAGAGCGGCGGACCTTATGAAGCGCGAAATGTGCTCGCGGAAATTCGCGGGCGCGAAAAGCCAGAGGAAATTGTCTTGATCGGAGCGCACCTCGATTCCTGGGATTTAGGGACCGGCGCAAACGACAACGGCGTCAACGCCGCGACCGTCATCGAGCTCGCCCGCGCAATCAAGAAGCTACGACTCGCGCCACGTCGGACAATTCGTTTCGCCCTTTTTACCGGAGAAGAACAAGGGATGTACGGGTCGGCTGGATATGTGAAAAGCCATGCCGGTGAGCTTGATCGGCACGTCGCCATGATCAACTTCGATACCGGTTCCGGACGCACCACCGGCTTCTACGTCAATGGGCGCCCGGAATTACGCCATGCCATCGACGAGGCTTTCCGCGGCGTTCCGGATCTTAACGTTAAAGACAACCCACTCGATGGCGCGGACCTCGTCGACACCTTTGATTTTCTCCTCTCCGGCGTTCCTAGTTTTCTCGCCAACCAGGACGCAGTCCCCTACCTGCCCGATTATCACGCCGAATCTGACGTTTTCGATATGGTCGACCCGCGTGAAACGAAAAGGAACGCCGCGATAGCTGGAGTCCTCCTGTGGGGATTAGCGGAAACTTCGGCACGACCCGCAGCCCGGCAAACGCGGGCCGAGGTAGATAAGTTGCTAAGAGAAACGAAACTGGACGACCAAATGAAAGCCTTCGAACAGTGGGACGATTGGCTAACGGGAAAACGCGGTGTGAATAAGGCTGAGCGATAGCATTCCGTTGCTGGTCCACGTCCTCGGCCGGCCGCAAACCAAAATGGAGTAATGGGCAGCGCCGCGCCCCAGCCATTACTCCACTCCCCTTTCCTCCTCCGGGTCCCGCAACAATTCCGGCAGGAGTGGCTGCGGATTGCTCGGCAGCTTCTCCACGTCCTGTAGCTTCCTCGTGATCGCGCGAGAGCGTACCCCCACTTTGTCCATGTCGCTCGAGGCCTGATCGAGCTTGTCTTTCACCTTCGATAAGGCTTCGCCGAACTTCCCGAATTCGTTCTTGACCGCCGCGAGCAAATTCCAGACTTCGCTGGACGATTTTTGAATTGCCAGCGTTCGAAATCCCATCTGCAAACTGTTCAGCAGCGCCGCCAGGGTCGTCGGCCCCGTAAAGACGACCCGGTAGTCGCGTTGGACCTGCTCGACCAAACCAACGCGCCGAATTGCCTCGGCATAGAGTCCTTCCGTCGGCAGGAACATGAGCGCAAAGTCGGTCGTCTTCGGCGGGTTGAGGTATTTCGAGGAAATATCTTTCGCGCCTTTCTTTAACTGCGTTTCAAGATTACGCAGCGCCGTCTCCGTCGCCGGCAGGTCGGCCTTGTCCTGCGCCGCGACCAGCCGGTGGTAATCCTCGACCGGAAATTTTGCGTCGATGGGAAGCCAGACCGGGGCCCCGTTTTCGTCGCCGGGCAGCTTGATGGCGAATTCGACCGTCTCGCCCGTCTCCTCCCGTATCTTCACATTGCGCGCGAACTGGTCGGCCGTCAGCACCTGCTCGAGCAGTGCGCCGAGTTGCACTTCACCCCAGCCGCCGCGCGTTTTCACGTTCGTGAGCACGCGCTGCAATCCACCCACGTCGCTGGCCAACTGCTGCATCGCGCCCAGCCCCTGATGCACCTGCTCGAGCCGCTCGCTCACGACCTTGAAAGATTCGCTCAACCTTTTCTCGAGCGTGCCCTGTAATTTTTCGTCAACCGTGGCGCGCATTTTTTCGATCTGCTGCGTGTTCTCCTCGCGCAATTCCTTTAGCCGTAAATCGACATTGTCAGTAAGCCGCCGGGCCTGGCCGGTGACCTGATCGAGCTGCGCACGCAGCATGCCGCTGATTTCAGTGAGCGATTTCAAGGTGGTGTCGCTCACATTTTTGAGCGCACCCGCCAGCTCTTCGCGCTGCGCTTTCGCCGAGCCCGCCGATTCCTCGCGGTTCCGGGAAAACTCGTCGCGAAACATTTTCTCCTGCCGTTCCTGTGCTCGATCAAACATCTCGAGTCGCTGCGTGAATTCGGATTCGCCAGCTTGGCCTCGGCGAACGAGCACGAAAATCAGCGCAGCGATCCCCGCACCGGCAATCAATCCGAAAACGGCATAAAGCAGCGGGTTCACCCTCTGCGACTAACAGAAGCGTGGCGTCTGTTCAAGCAGCGCAGGTCCGCGCGCCACCAATAACAAGGAGGGGCGAGCCTGCTCGCGAACGTTTTCGGAACCGCCCGCTTTCCCATGGGCGGCGGTTTGGGAACCACCCCTCCTTGGTCACAGCGCCCGCCGCCTCACTGGATGTTGTAGATTTCAACTAACCCAATCCCGGTGGTGTTTCCGTCGCCGTGCGCAATAGCCGTATAGTTTCCCGGCACGAGCGCCTCGATCAGCGCGGCTTCCCGATCAGCTCCAGGCTGGAGACCCGTCGCGGTGATCGCGGTCTCCTGGGATTCCCTCCGATTATTGTTCGAGCGCAGCACCGTGCCATTCGAGTCCACCAGATCGAGCGACGGATCCTGCAGGGCACCCGCGATTCCGAAATTGCTGAGTGTCGGCCCGATCGCGCGAACGACAACTTTGGCCGTGACCAGGGAAAAGCGAAAAACGCGAACAAACGAGACCAGATATCTCTTCGAGGAACTCACTCGATATTGTAGACTTCCACGAGTCCCACGCCGGTGGTGTTGTTCTTGCCCCGGACGATGGCGGTGTAATTGCCGCTGAGCAGCGACGTTACGATGGCGGACTCGCGGGTGTCCGTTGGCGCCAGCCCCGTGGCCTCGATCTCAGCCTGTTGCGAACTCTGCCAATCATCATTGCTCATGAGCGTCGACCCATTGGCATCGTGCAATTCCAGGACCGGGTCCTGCAGTGCTCCCTCGATTCCAAAAGCGGTGAGCGACGGACCGATCGCGCGGATGACCACCCGTCCGTTCGCTCCACCGTTTCCGCCCATGATGAATCCGCCGATCATGACGTTGTCATCGGTGTCGACGAACCCGCGGGTCGCGATGTTCGCCATCTTCGAGCTGGCGGTTTGACCGAGATCGTACGCTTCGACCAGCCCGATACCGCTCGCGCCACCGTTGCCACGCACGACCGCCGTATAGGCGCCGGGTGAGAGCGTTCGCACGATGGCTGATTCCAAGTCATTGGTCGGAGGAATCCCGGTAGCCTCGATGGCCGCTCGATTGTCATCTTTCCAGTTATTGTTGCTCTCCAATAGCGTGCTGCCTTGGAAAAGCTCCAATGTGGGATCGGCCAGGACGCCGCTGAAGAAGGAGGAGAGAGAAGGCCCGATCGCCCGAATGAGCACCCGCTTTGACTCGCTGCCGGTGATGATCAATCCCCCGATGAGTTGGTTCGGATCGGGCTTCACCTTCATCCGGGTGGCGATATTGAGCGGAATGTCAGGAACCGTAAGGACCATCATGGTTATCGCACCGACGCCGTAGTTCACCTGACCCGTGAAGCCGTGGGTGTGGATCGTGGCAAAGGCACCCGCGGACGCTGCCGGCGTAACGATTTGGAAAACGTCGCCCACCACGGGACGAAAGCCGTTGATCAAGGTCACATTGAGTGTCCCATCAAGCGTCGCGGTTCCGCTCACGCTCAATTGATCATACTGGGTGCCTTCGGTCCTCCCGCCGATTTCGATATTAAGCGCTCCTGTGCTTCCCTGGACGTAATTACCCGTGATCGTAATTTTGCCGGCAGAATGACCAGGAGCCACGATTCCGCCATTATTGCGGACGTCGCCGGTGATGGTCCCGCTGCCGATCAGGTTCCCGCCATTCAGATCGAGCCCGTGCCCGACCGACATGCTGCCGCCATTGAGATCGATCGTGCCAGCCGTTTGGGTGAAGGCCGCGTTAGCATCGAAAAAGAGAGTGCCGCCGCTGACCGCTTCCACGGTCCCGCCATCGTTCGTGACAAACCCAACGCCGGAATTGCCCTGAAAGTAAACGGTGGCTCCGCTACTGGCGCGCAGGGTTCCGGTATTGTTGAACCGCCCTCCATCGGATTCACGCAGAATAACGGTAAGCTGCTTCCCAGTGATGTTTGCGTCAATCAAACCAGCGTTGGCGATGGTGAAGAAGAACGTCTGCTCGAGCCCAACCTGCCCGAGCGGCGTGAGGCGGCCCGCGCCGCGGATGGTGTGACCGGCGGCATTGGTGAGCGTGGAGCCAGGCGCGAGGGCCGTGACGGCGTCCCACGGATCGACAGTCATTTCGAGCACGCCGGGGCCGGAAAGAGTCGTGTCGCCCGCGAAGAAGAGATTGGCGCCTCCGTTGGGGTTGGCAGAATTGAACAGGATTGTTCCGTTATTCGTTATGGTCCCACCCAGTCTCAAGATTTCGCTCAATCCAATGACGATGCTTCCATTGTTCGTAACGTTGGAAAGCTTGCCGCCGCTTCCCCCAGAATGAATCGCACCGGTGCCGCTGGTTGAAACCGTGCCGCCCTCGACCGTTACGCCGCCGCCCACGATCACAGTTGAATTATCGAGCGCTTCAATCCGTCCACCGCCGCCGTTATTCAGGGTCGTAATGGAGGAGTTGGTCAGGAGGTTGAGCGTCGCTCCGTCGCTGGCGCGGAGGATGCCGGTATTATTCATGATCGGCGTCACGCTGGTGAGATAGATGAGCAGCGAATGGGCCGGGTGATTGGCATGGATCAATCCGTGATTCGTCAGACTGAGGGGATTCTGGTTGCCACCCAAATAGGACCACAAAGTGCCGGAGCCCTCAATCGTGGCGCTCGGACCAATTGTTAGAGTGAAGGTATTGCTGGGGGCAAAGAATCCATGGTTGTCCGAATCGGACATTGTCAGGGTGCCGTTGCCCGAAAGAGTCGTGCTTTCGTTGAAAACCAGATAAGCGCCGCCGCCTGCGGCAGGCGATTCCAGGCGAATAATGCCGTTGTTTATGATTTCGCCGGCCAATCCGAGAGTCTCATATTCCCCCACGACGATGGTGCCGGTGTTGGTGAGGTCTTTCAACGTGCCGCCCGCACCTTCGCCGCGGATGCTACCGTTGCCGGCGGTCACGAGAGTTCCTCCCTGAACGACCGCAGGGCTCGCGATGCGAACTATTCCGTTGTCGATCGCGGTGATCGTACCGCCGCTATTAAAGACGGTGCCACTCGTGTTGAAGGCGTGGATTCGCAGAGTGGCGGCGTTGCTCGCGCGCAACGTGCCGTTATTGGTCAGATTTGCGTTCACCCCCGCCTGCCCCCCCATCCCGATTTGGAGCGCGTTGGTCGGCTGCGTCGCGTCGATCAACCCGTGATTCACGTAATTCAAGAGAAACTGGGTGTCGCCAAAGTATCCGTGATTGAGCTGGCCCGCGCCGGCGATTAATCCGCCTGGATCAATGGTAAAGGTCTGGCCATGAGCGTTCGCCGAAATGACATTCGCGGCGCTGTCCGTCATGAGGATTTGGCCGGTAGCCCCAACCCCCGAACCATCCGCTGCCTTGATCTGGCTAATTCCGCCGGCGCTGGAATTTAGGGTGACGACACCGTTGTTCGTGAACGGAGTATGTGCGACGAGGACCACATTATTAGCCACATTTAAGGTGGAACCGGTGGCGATGCTAAGGCCCTCGATCGTCATGCTGGTGCCAAGAGCGCAGGGCGCGGCGATGTCGAGCACGGCGTTGTAGGTAGGATTCGGCCCTGGGATCGGGTCCCCGTTTGGATCAGGACGGGTGTGACCGTTATTCGGGTAGGTTGTCGTGCTCCAGTTGAAGTCGTTATCCCACAGGCCGGTACCGGCCGTGTTCGTAAAATGATCTTCGAAAAGGGCGGCGCGTCCTGGCACCGCAAGCAGTGTCAGAATGGCCAGTGAGAGAGCGACCGCTTTGGCTTGTGAGATCTTCATTTTCATTTTTTAGGTTCCCCTTCAACGACCTAAAGCGGGAATGACGGCGAAACGGGGCCAGATATTTTGGCGAATATCGGCGACCCACCGCCCGGACGAGCACGACGAGGCTCCGGTTTGATGTTTAGAATTGCCTAAGGGGAACCAGCTTCCGTATTCTCCGTTTTCAATTGATAAAGTTCGGGGCTCACGAACTTCCGAAACACCGCCCATGATATCTTCCCTTCCCCGAGAGCATGTGACCCGGATGCTGATCGATTGGAGCAAAGGCGATCCCGAAGCTCCGGCCCGCCTGATGCCCTTCGTTTATGAAGAATTACGCCAGCTCGCCCATGTTTACCTTCAGCGCGAGCGCCAGGACCACACCCTGCAGGCAACCGGCCTGGTCCATGAGGCGTATCTGCGCCTGGTCGATCAAAGCACTACCACCTGGCAGAACCGTGCCCATTTTTTCGGCGTGGCCGCGCAAGTCATGCGACGCATCCTCGTCGATTACGCCCGCTCCCATCGCGCCGAAAAACGCGGAGGCGGCTGGGACAAACTTGTCTTTGATGAAGCCCTGGCGCCTTCCGCGGAACGCAGCGTCGATCTGATTGCGCTCGACGACGCCATGAAGGACCTCGTGGCTTTTGATCCACGCCAGAGCCAAATCGTCGAACTGCGCTTCTTCGGCGGCCTTAACAACGACGAGATCGGTGAAGTCCTTCAAATTTCACCCAGGACGGTGAAACGCGAATGGCGAATCGCGAAGGCGTGGCTCCGGCGCGAAATCACCACGGAGGAGGACGATGCCGCCAGCCGGTGAGCGGTGGGCCCGCGTCAAGGAACTTTTCGAGGCTGCGGTCGACCTCGATCCGAACCAACGCTCGGCTCTCCTCGCCAGGGAGTGCGGCGAGGACGAATCGCTCCGCGGCGAAGTAGAATCCCTGCTCAAATCAGACCAACAGACGGACGGCTTCATTGAGCAGCCAGCCTTCGAAATTCCGCGAGATCTGTTTCCGGGCGAGGTGGAGGAGCCTTTCGCAGGCCGCCAGTTCGGCGCCTACCAGGTCATCCGTGAAATCGGCCGCGGGGGTTTGGGCGCGGTCTATCTGGCCGCACGGGCCGACGACGAGTATCGCAAGGAGGTTGCGATCAAGCTTATCCGGCGCGGGCTCGATACCGACGACATCCTTCGCCGGTTTCGCAATGAACGGCAGATCCTGGCCCAACTCGATCATCCGAACATCGCGCGCCTGATCGACGGTGGGACAACCGACGACGGCCTTCCCTACTTCGTGATGGAATATGTGAAGGGCGCACCGATCGGCGCCTATTGTGACGCGAATGCGCTGCCTGCATCCGAGCGCCTGAAGCTTTTCCGAAAGGTGTGCGCGACGGTTACCTACGCGCATCAGAACCTCGTCATCCATCGCGACTTGAAACCGTCGAATATTCTCGTCACTCCAGAGGGCGAACCGAAGCTACTCGACTTCGGCATCGCCAAGCTTCTCGGTCCGGACGACGAACTCATGACCCAAACCATTTCCGGCCTCCGCGTAATGACGCCGGAATACGCCAGCCCTGAGCAGGTCAAAGGCGACAAAATCACGACCACCAGCGACGTCTATTCGTTAGGTGTGCTGCTCTACGAGCTCCTGACCGGCCAGCGCCCCTACCGTCTCAAGACGCGCACCGCGGAGGAAATCGCGCGCGCCATTACGGAACAAGAACCGGAGCGACCGAGCACCGTGGTCGGCAGCAATCAGAAATCAGAGATCAGAAATCAGAAATCACTAAGAGGCGACCTCGACAACATCGTGCTCATGGCCATGCGGAAAGAACCAACGCGCCGTTATGCATCGGTGGGGCAATTCTCCGAGGACGTTCGCCGTCATCTCGATGGATTGCCTGTCCTGGCCCGCAAGGATACCGCGCGTTATCGCACCGAAAAATTCATTCAAAGACACAAAGTCGGCGTGGCGGCAGCGGCGCTCATTGCTCTGACCCTGATTGGCGGCCTCATCGCCACTTTCTGGCAGGCCAATCGCGCGACTCGCCAGGCGAAGCTCGCGGCGCAAGAGCGCGATCGGGCGCAGCGACGTTTCGAGGATGTGCGCCATCTCTCGAACGCCCTCCTGTTTGAGATTGCGCCAAAGATGGAGCGTTTGGAAGGTTCCACGGAAGCACGGGCTGCACTCGTCCGGCGCGCTCTGGAATACCTTGACTCCCTCGCTCGGGAGTCCGTGGATGATGCTCAACTGCAACGCGAACTGGCCACCGCTTACGAGAAAGTGGGCGAGTTACAAGGCGCCCCCAGAAAGCCGAATCTGAACGATTTTCCCGGCGCCGTCACCAGTTACGAGAAAGCCCGGCGTATCCGCGAGCACTTGCTCAGCAAAAACCCTGACGACGTCGAAAATCTCCGGCGTTTCGCCGCCAATCTGAGCGCGTTGAGCGTGATCCGCCGCACGGTCAGCGACGTGAGCGGCTCCCTCGGGAACTCTCAAAAGGCTCTCGAGGTGTATGACAAACTCCTCAGCGCAGCGGCAAGCCCGGCCCCACTCGATCTCCGCCTGGCCGCAGCCGAATCTCGGCTTGATCTCGCCACCACGCATTATTACGCCGAGGAGTTGCCGAAGGTTTATGCGCCGCTCAAACAGGCGCTTGCCAGCTTGGAAACCGTTCGACAAACGGATCTGGAGAACTCGGAAATTCTGCGACTGCTCGGCCGGGGCTATACGCTCCTGGGCATGACCTTGTCCTGGGACAGCAAGCAGGAGGAAGGCGAAGCCGAGATGGCGAAAGCGCTGACAATCAATGAAGCACTGAACGCAAAATTTCCGCAGGACAACGTGCTCACGCAGGCCCTCCTGGAGACGTACCTGCAAAGTTCGCAGCTCTACGAAGATGCGGATCCGGCGCGTTCGTTTGAAATCCTTCTCAAAACACGCGTACTGGCTGAACAATCAATCAAGGCCGATCCATCAAACCGGCAGGCCAGGCTAAACCTGGCCAAGACATACTCCCGGCTCGGCGTAATCGCGCTCAACCTGAAAAAACAGAACGAGGCAACCGGCTACCTCGAACAGTCGTTGGACGCATTTGCCGAACTGGCGAAAAGCGATTCGAATAATCGCGCCTACACACATGATATGGGTCGGGTCCTGATGTTTCTCGGCCAGACCCGGCATCAGAAACGAGAATTTCCGGAGGCGCTGGCCAGTTACGCAAAGGCCGCAACCCTTTTCGAAGAGGACGCTCGAGCCGACCCTGAAAACAATTTCCCGATACGAAAACTGGCTACCGTCCATACCTACGTCGGCGACACGCACCAGGCTCTCGCTGAAACCGTCAACGGGGAGGAGCAGCAAGGGCACGTCAAAGCGGCGCAAGAGCATTATCACCAGGCCCTGGACATTCTGCTGCGCCTGGAAGCGCAAAACGCGCTCACGACGTACGATCGCCAATACCTAGAACAGCTCAAAACCATCGTGCAGAAGTACGAAAAGGAGTGATGAAGAGGTACAGAATCGGCCGCGACGAGAGCGCCGGCTCCATCAAAATCTAACCTTCAATCCTCCATAAGCAGCCCGTCCGAGATTTGGAAATCCGAAAACCTCCTCATAATGTTCGTCGGTCAGATTGTCGATTCGGGCGAACGCGGACAGATGCGAGTTGATTTCGTATTCGGCCGCGAAGTTTATGACGGTGTAATCCTCGATATCGAAATTTGGGCCGCCAAAATTAATTTCCTCGCGCGCATTCACCCATTTCGCGGAAAGAGTCGTCCGCAATTTCCTGCCCCAGAGATACGAGGCCGAAAGGTAAACCTCGTTGCGGGGCCGTCGTGGTAACCGCGCGCCGAGTGGTTGATTGATATCCGCCGACGAAGTTTTCTCCGTGTCGAGATAGGTATAACTCGCGGACAAAATAAGATCGGTGATCGGCGCCGCGTGCATTTCCAGCTCAACCCCCTGCGTCTGCGCCGCTCCAAGATTCCGCGTATGGTATAAGCCGTCGATGGCGATCACGTTCGACAGATCGTTGTAGAAATAGGTCGCGCCAATGGTCACGCGATTTCCGCAGAACGATTGGTCGACACCCGCATCCCAGCCGAAGACCTTTTCGGGATCCAATTCGGAGTTGTTTCCGAAAATCTTATCCTGGCTGCTCGGCGGGCTGAAGCCCGTAGCCACGCTCGAGTGCAACGTCGTATGGGTTTTCTCGATCTGGTAGCTGCCCGCGAAGCGATAGGTCCACACGTCGCCAAATTGATTGAAATGATCGTAGCGGCCGCCAGCCACCAGAATCAATTCTTTCACCGGTGTGACCATCGCTTGCAGGAACGCACCTGTTTGTTCCGTGTGGTCGCTAAGGAACGTCGGTTGCGGCCCGAAAGCCTGAGATACAAAAGGCCGTTCCTGTCCGGCATCGACGTCGCTGTAGAAAAAGCCACTCGTTAGTGTCAGCCAGGATACGGCCTTGAGATCATTCTGGTAGTCGATCGTCAAGCGTTTGAATAACGCCCGGGTCGGGCCCACGAATCCGTCGTCGTTCGGATCGTTGACCTGGCGCTCATGATCGTAACTGACAATCAGTTTGTGGGTCCACCAATCGACCGGTTTGAAATTGATATTCGGCGCGATCAACCAGCGCTCGGTCAAAAGGTTGTCGAACGGCCGCGGGGTGGAGATCATATTCGGGTTCCCCGTGTCACTATTTGAGTAGGTGAACAGGCCCCCGATCCGCAGCTCCGCGCTCGGCGACCAGCCCAGATTCGCAACCGCCGCGGTATTTCGATACTCATTATTCGGGCGGTCGTTGTCCGTATCGAGCCGGCTGGCCCCAAACGAATAGTCGAACTTCTCGATCTTGCCCTGGGTTTGCACGGATTCGCGAAACGTGTCGAACGAACCACCCTCTGTGCTGATGGTGGCACTCGGCGCGTCTTCGCCCCGCCTCGTGAAAATCTGAATCACCCCCGCCAGCGCGCGCGGCCCATATAACGTGCTTTGCGGCCCTCGCGCGACCTCAATCCGGGCGATGTTATCCGTGGTGAGATCGGCGAAATTCATCGCCCCGAACAGGCCCTGATTAATCGGGATGCCGTCGAGCAAAACCTGCGTGTGGCCGCTGTTCAGCCCGCGGGTAAAGACGGTAGTGAGCTGACCGGGCGCACCGGTTTCCACGACCGATAGCCCCGGCACTTCGCGCAAGGCCTCCGCCACACGACGCGTTTGTTTGATCTCGAGATCCTGCAAATCGATCACGCTCACCGTCGCGGGCGATTGATCGCGCGGAATATCAACCCGGGTGGCGGTGACGACAATCTCTTCGGTTTCCGCCTCCGGTTTCGAAAGCGACGATGGGGTCGCTTCCTGAGCGCGAGCGACGAGGGGTGCCGCTGCAACAAAGGCAGCGGCCAGGAGCCATGATAATGGACGATTCCGCATAACAAGTTACCTCCAACTTTTCGAGAGGCCGACTCGCCCGGCTGCCGCCGGCTTCGTCCACAGCTCTCATTCTTCTTTTTCGCGAAGAAGTTTTTTCGGGTCGTTTCCCTGCAGATAGCCGGCGGTCAGAGACAGCCGCTACAGGGCAACCCGAATGAGGTGGAACGGGCAAATATTCTGGCTCCTGGTTTTTGAAGAAGTTGAGAGTTTTAGTTGAGAGTTGAGAGCCAAAGAGGGGCGTTTCCGCTTTTCTCCGAACTCTCAACACTCAGCTCTCAACTGGCCTTCACCTCCTTCCCGCCTTCACCGGTCGCCGCGGCGACCGATTGGCTCATGGGAAGTCGTATCCAGTTACAGCAGCGCAACTGCTCCCGAATTTCACGGGAATTCCTCGCACCGATCCACTGATCAAAACTCACAAAGAACTGCCGCCAGAAGTAGCGGCTTGCGCTTGCTCGCTCAAGATTTATTTATCAGAGGCGCGCATCGTCGCTCCCGCTCACTGTGTCTTTTTCTAATTCTTCCATTCTGGTTACCGGCGGCGCAGGTTTCATCGGCTCCAATCTCGTCCTCACCTTGCAGGAACGGATGCCGGACGCGCGGTTGACCGTGATCGACGATTTTCGCTCAGGCTATTTCAAGAACCTGGCCGGATACCGCGGTGATTTTGTGGCGCACAATCTGGCTGCGCTCGATTGGCAGCAGCAATTCGGCGACGAGAAATTCGACGTGATTTTTCACCTCGCCTCGATCACGGACACGACCCTGCATGATCAATACGTCCAGGTGCATGACAACGTGGAAAGTTTTCGCCGGCTCCTGAATTTTGCGAAACCAAACCGGACGCGGATTATCTACGCCTCGTCCGCCGCGACCTACGGTGCGGCGAACACCGCGAGCATGGAGACGAATGGCGCTGCACCTGCCAACGTTTATGCCTTTTCCAAAGCGATCATGGACAACCTCGCCAATCGCGCCACAAATGAAGCGCCGGATTGGATCATCGTCGGCCTGCGCTACTTCAACGTTTACGGACCGCGCGAAGCGCACAAGGGCGTGCCTGCCAGCATGGTCTACCATCTCTCGCGCCAGATGAAAGCCCGACAGCGCCCGCGCATTTTCAAACACGGCGAGCAGCAACGCGATTTCGTTTATGTGAAGGATGTCGTCGAAGGAACCATTCGCGCCGCGGACGCCAAACAAAGCGGGATCTACAATCTCGGTTCAGGAACGGCTCGTTCGTTCAACGACTTGGTCGATATCTTAAATCAATCGCTCGGCACCAAATTCGAACCGGAATACATCGACAATCCGCACGCACACTATCAGAACTTTACCCAAGCCGACCTGACCAATGCCCGTAGCGGCTTGGGATACGAACCGAAATTTACGTTCGAGACCGGCGTAGCCGATTACATGAAATGGCTTTATCCGAGCTGAGAAAAGTTGCCCAAAGATGAAAGCCAAACGGCAGTCAAAAAGCCCAGAAGAGATCAACGCCGGGCTCGCGGCAAAAAAAGGTCCGGTCTCGAAATTCATCGCGAAGAATTATCGTCACTTTAACGCAGCCGCGCTGCTCGACGCAGCCAAAGGGTACGAGATACACCTCGCCGCCGGCGGCAAGATGCTGATGACGATCGCGGGCGCAATGTCGACCGCCGAGCTCGGCATCTCTTTGGCGGAGATGATCCGTCGCGACAAGGTCCACCTGATCGTCTGTACCGGCGCGAACCTCGAGGAGGATATTTTCAATCTCGTCGCACATGACCACTACGAGCGGGTGCCGCACTACCGGGAGCTCACGCCCGGAGACGAGCAGCAACTACTCTCCCGGCACATGAATCGCGTGACGGACACGTGCATCCCGGAGATGGAGGCGATGAGGCGGATCGAGAAAGCGGTGCTCGAAGAATGGACCGCGGCCGACCGCGCCAGAGAACGTTATTTCCCGCATGAGTTTATGTATAAGATTCTGCGCGGAGGTAAGCTGAAGAAGAGCTATCAGATTGATCCGAAGAATTCCTGGATGATGGCGGCCTGCGAAAAGAATCTGCCGATCATCGTGCCGGGCTGGGAGGATGCGACGCTTGGCAACATGTATGCGGCTGCAGTGATCCGCGGTGACGTGCGAAACGTGCACACCGTGCGCACCGGCATCGAATACATGACCTGGCTCGCGGGCTATTACACGAATAACGCGAAGAGGCTGCGCAACCGAGAGGGCTCAATCGGTTTTTTTCAAATTGGTGGCGGCATCGCCGGCGATTTTCCGATTTGCGTCGTACCGATGCTGCACCAGGATCTCGGGCGCACCGGCGTGCCGCTCTGGGGTTATTTCTGCCAAATCAGCGACTCGACGACGAGCTACGGCAGCTACTCCGGCGCCGTGCCGAACGAGAAAATTACCTGGGGAAAGCTCGCAGCCTCAACTCCGAAGTTCGTGGTCGAAAGCGATGCCACGATTTGCGTGCCTTTGATCTTCGCCTGGGTCCTCGGGCAGTAAGACGAAGGCGGAAATCCCAAATAACAAATCCCAAATCCCAAGTAAATCCAAAGGACTAAAACTTTCAAAATGATCTCAAATCGATTTGAGATTTGAGAATTACTTGGGATTTGGAATTTCCGCTGCCTCCGGCAACGGCTCCTTCCCAGAAAAACTTCGTTGGCCGCTTGATTTCTACCGGCAGGCTCTTGTGCACCGGGCAATTGAGCGCGGCATTTTCGAGTAGGGCACGCTGCGGTGTACTTGCCGGGAGCGGAAGATGAACTTCGGACGGCAGTCCCACAATCCGGCGCGGTGCGTCCTTCGACATTTCTTTGCTCACGTTCACGGTCATTCCTTTTACATCGAGGCCGTGTTCCTGCGCCGCCATCGCCAGGATGGTGCTCATACAGGTTCCAAGCGCGGTGGCAACGAGATCGGTGGGGGAAAAGGATTCCCCCTTGCCCTTGTTGTCGGTGGGAGCATCAGTCGCGATTTTGGCGTGAGACGGACCGTGAACCGCGTCGCAATGCAGATCGCCGGTGTATTCGATGCGGATATTGACCATGGCCGAATATGCGAGACGCTAGCGAGCTACGCAATTCCTTCTCGTCACCCCCCTCGCCATCGTGCTCGTCCTCACCTCGTCCTCGAAGCTAACGTTTCGATTGGAATGGCGAGGACGAGCACGATTACGGTGAGATGATTGGCGTCTCCTGCAAGCGGCCAGCGTGTTTCGCGAGTTGCTCACGAAACACCTTCGTTAGGCCGGCATCATGTAGAATGATCATGTCGGTGTCGTGCTTGTTCGTGTCGTCGTTCTCCCAGGATTCGTTCCACCAGCAAAAGCCGATGACGGCTGGCCAACGCCCCGAGAACAAATCTTCCAAGGCGTGCCCGGCCCACTCACTCGCGTTGACTTTTCGATGATGAATGTCGCACCCGAATTCCGAGATAACGATCGGCTTTCCGGGCGCCAGCTTCACGAGACGCGGGTAGGCCCCGAGCATCTTGAACCGAAAACTCTCCGTGCCGTCAACGGCGCGCGGCGTGAGCGGCCCGTATGCGCTCAGCGCCACCCAATCGCAGTAATCGTCACCGGGATAATAATTCTCGAACCGGTTCCATTTCGTTTCCGGCTCGTCGAACCAATTCACGTGCCAGACCCAGGTGAGATTATCAGCGCCTTCGCCGCGCATGAGATCCACGATGTGGCGATAGGCCTCGACGTACCGGCGTGGCCCTTCTCTCGCGCCGCCGTTCCATTTTCCATTCCAGGAAAACCATTTCCCGTTTGGCTCGGTGCCCCATTCAACCAGGATCGGTGAGCCGAATATTTTTGCCTCGCGCGCCCAAACTTTCAGATCGTTATCAAATTTTCCCGCGAGAATATTCGCGAGGCTGAAGGTTTTTTCCGCATGGTTCTGCTCGAGATCGGAGCGCAACATGAGGCGGACATAGGGAATTTTGCCGAGGCCACGGACCCATTCACACGTGGCCGTTGGAAAACGCCGTGACTCCGACCAGTTGTTGGAAAAGAAGACCCAGACCGCTTTGGCCGCGAGACTTTGCTCGAAACGCTCTACATTCGCAGCGGTGACATCATGTTCCGTCGGATCATGTTCCGCGACGGGCTCATCAAAATAGAGGCCCTGATACAGTTTCCCGGCCGGAGGCGCCACAATTCGCTGCGCGGCGCGTGCGTTAAAACTGGCGGCCAAAATCGCGACCGAGACCAAACGAACGATGCAATTCGGAGACATGGAACCGGCCAGACGATAAATCGTTTTGCCCAAACCACAGGTGGAATGCGTCGGTGGTGGGAAGGGACGCAGGTGCCGCGGTTAGCCGGGAGCCCACCAATCCCGCCAGCGCCATCAGCCGGAGGATAGTCCTTAAGTCTTGATAATCGGCGGGACAATGTCCTCGGTCGGACCTTCGTCGACGCCATGCCTCAGGCGGCTGTGGCGAACTCCGTAGAAAAAATAGATTACAAGCCCAATGAGCAACCAGCCAACGAAACGGACCCAGGTCAGCACCGGAAGGCTGAGCATCAGGGCAAAGCAAAGCAAAACGCCGAAAATGGGAAACATCGGCACCATCGGCACTCGAAAGGGGCGCGCCCGCTCCGGTGCGCGACGACGCAGCATGACCACACCGATGCAAACCAGAATAAAGGCGAACAAGGTCCCAATGTTGGTAAGATCCGCGAGGGATCCGATGTCGGTAACCATGGCAACACAGCCCACGGCAATTCCGGTCCAGATGGTGGTGATATGGGGCGTACGGTAACGGGGATGAATTCGGGCGAAATAGCTGGGCAGCAATCCATCGCGCGCCATGGCCATGAAAATGCGCGGTTGGCCGAGCTGGAAAACCAGCAACACTGACGTCATTCCAGCGAGAGCGCCCGCGCTGACAAGTGCCTGGGCCCAGTGGCGCCCGGAGAACGCTGTCGCCACGGCCGCGGGATCGTTCAGGTAAATCGTGTATTTCTTCATGCCGGTGAGCACCGTGGACATGAGCACGTAGAGAAGGGTGCAAACGACCAGACTGGCGATGATCCCAATCGGAATGTCGCGCTTCGGGTTGCGAGTTTCCTCGGCGCAGGTGGAAACAGCGTCAAAACCGATAAAGGCGAAGAAAACAATGGCCGCGCCGCTCATAATGCCTCCAAGACCTGCGGGCATGTACGGATGCCAATTCGTCGGATTGACCAAAAAGGCACCGAAGGCGATGACGAAGACAACGACGGCCACCTTAATAATGACAATGGTTGTATTTGCCTTGGCGCTCTCGCGAATTCCGTAAATCAATAAGGTGGTTACGGCGGCCACGATTAAGAAAGCGGGCAGATTCAGGGCGATGGAATGCCCCGCGATAATCGGCAGGGCCGTAGAGGAATAATCCTGCAGGGCTTCCCCACCTTTTTCGATGATGCCCAAGGCGGTCTTGTGATCGGTTATCGCCCAAAGCGGAAATTTTAGGCCCAATAGGCTTCCACAAAGCTGCACAAAATAACCCGACCAACTGGCGGCGACCGCCATGTTACCGACCGCATATTCCAGGATCAAATCCCATCCGATGATCCAGGCAATGAACTCCCCGAGCGTAGCGTAGGAATAGGTATAGGCCGAACCGGAGACGGGGATCATCGACGCAAGCTCGGCATAACACAGTGCCGCAAAGGCACAGGCGAACCCCGCCACAACAAAGGAAATAGCGATCGCCGGGCCGGCACCGGATCGACCGAGGATAAGGTCCGCCTGGCTCCACCACGCGATAATGAAATTCGAAACCGGCGTCTCCAGCTTCGACGAAAAAACCTGGCCTGCGGCGGCCGTCCCGGTCAGGACGAAGATTCCCGAGCCGATAATGGCTCCGATGCCCAGACAGGTCAGCGCGAACGCGGAAAGCGAGCGCTTCATCAGGCGATCCGGGTGTTCCGATTCCCGCATCAAAAGTTCAGGGCTTTTCGTTCTAAAAAGTTGTGAAGCCACCTTGTCTTCCTTGGTCAAAAATTGCCGGAGCGAATCGTGGCACTGCGATGCGAAGGGGGTCAATCTTAACTTTTACCGGGCACGCCACCTGAACTGGCGTGAAATTAGCTCAAAAATCCGCGTGCCTGTCTTCAGCGGTATCAACCTGATTGGCGGATTGATCTTCGGGTCGATCGGCTTCGTCGCCTTCATCTACGGAAAGCGGCTGCACCTCTGGAAGCCAATTTTCCTTGGAATCGCGCTGATGGCCTATCCGTATTTCGTTGAGGACGATATCGTGCTCTTCGCCATCGGAGTGCTGGGGACCGCGGCCCTGTTTCTCTCTCGCGACTAATCGTTGGCCGCCGTTCGCCGCGCCGCAACGCCGGCGGATCAAAGGCCCTGTAGCGGCCAAGGAGGGGCGGTTTGTAACCGCCCATTTCCATAAACGGCGGTTACACGCTTCGAAAGGATTCGCGAGCAGGCTGCCGCTCCTTGTAAAATCGCCACACACCTGATACATCGGCGGGATGGGTCGCCAATGGCTTCATGCGAAACGAGAAGTTGCCGGGCTGAAAAAAGGCCAGCTCGTCGGAAAACTGGTGAAGGAAATGATGGTGGCCGCCAAGCTCGGCGGACCTGAGCCCGCCGCAAATCCCCGGCTCGCTGCTGTCGTCGACAAAGCGCGCAAGGCCAGCGTCACGCGCGACGTGATCGAACGCGCGATCAAAAAAGGTGCGGGCATCGGGGACGAAAAACTGGTCATGGAACATGTCGTTTTCGAGGGTTACGCGCCCCATAAGGTGCCGGTTATCGTCGAGATCCTGACCGACAACAATAACCGGACCGCCCCTGAGATTCGGGTGCTCTTCAAGAAGGGCGGCCAGCTCGGCACTCCCGGCAGTAACAAATTCCTCTTCGACCACGTTGGCCTGGTCGAAGCGCATCATGCCGACGCAGGCGCGGACATCGAGGCGGCGGCCATTGAAGCCGGCGCGCAGAATGTCGAACCCCTGGACCACACGGAGAACGATGACATTCCGGAGGGCACGGCCGGGGCGCGTTTCATCACTGAGCGAGCCGACCTCCATGCGGTTTCGCAGTGGCTGTCCGCGAATGGCTGGACCGTGGTTACGAGCGAGCTCGGTTATCTCGCCAAAAACTTTCCCGAACTAACCGATGAAGAACGGGCGCATACCGGCGAGTTTCTCCAGACTTTGGAGGATCACGACGACGTGCATCGCGTTTGGGCCGCGATAAAATGAGTCCGAACCTGGGAGCCAATCTCCATGTCGGATGAACCATCGCAGGCCATCGTAGGCGACTCAGTTGCCTCCGCGCTGGAGGAACATCGCGGCCCGCGCAAGCGGCGTTTTTGGCGGAGAAAGCCAAAGGAAGAACTCGCTCCGCTGACACACTGCGAGAACTGCGGGACGGAATTGCGTGGGCACTACTGCTCAAATTGCGGGCAGGCCGCGATCGACTACCGCCGCTCCTTCCGGCACGTGATTGTTGACGTGCTTGATTCATTCCTGAATTGGGATTCCAAGTTCATCAGAAGCATCGGGCTCCTCCTCTGGCGCCCCGGCTGGTTAACCAACCAATTCCTCGAGGGCCGTCGCGTCCGTTTTCTCCATCCACTGCGCCTCTATTTGCTCGTCAGCATTGTGTTCTTTCTTTGCGCCAGGCTGATCCCCGTAAGCGACACGCAAACAACAAATGTGGAGGACCTCCCGCCGGAAGCTCGCGAGCAGCTCGAGAAAAAGATCACCGAGTTGAAGACAAAAGAAAAAGACCTGTCTCTCTTTGAAATCTCCGGCGACAAAAAAGAACCAGACGTTCCGGCCGCGCCGCCTCCTCCGGCCGAGCCGAAAGCTCCGGTCGACCAAAAAGAGCCTGCCGCTCCGGCGGCGACTCTTACTCCCCAGGCGATCGCGAAGGAGGAAAACGCCCCGGAAGCCACCCCTGCGACTTCCGAAACCGAGGCGCTCATCGATGAGATCAAGAACCAGGTGAAGACCGGGAAAAAGAAAAAAGAACCGGGACCTCACATTCAATCCGGGAACGACAAGGAAAAGAAGGGCGGAGTTAATGTTCACTTCGGTCCCGATAAAGGGGGCCCGCAAACCCCGTTCGAAGCCTGGATGGAACAGCGGATCAAGGACCGCATCGGAGAGCACGGCACCAAAGGCAAGCTCTTTATCGAAACGCTCCGGAGCAACCTCTCGACCATGATGCTCTTCTGCGTTCCCCTTTTCGCCTTCATCCTGAAGGTCCTCTACCTCCGCCAGAAACGGTTCTACATCGAGCACCTGGTCTACGCCCTGAACATCCACGCTTTCTTTTACATCACGTCGATCCTGGTGGTGTTGATTTCCATTGGCTTGCACAGTTGGATCCCGGGAGCGCCACAGATCCTGCTGACAATTTTTCTTTCCCTGCTGGTCTTCGTGCAGATTTTTGTCTCGATTCGCCGCGTCTATCGGCAGGGCTGGTTTATGACCATGTTCAAGTTTGGGTTCGGCGGGCTCATCTATTTGTTCGTGCTCGCCTTCGCGGTCGCGGCCACGGCCTTGGTTACCATCGCGTTGCCTGATTAGCCGCCTATAGCCGTAATGGAGTGGCGCTTCTGTGAAGCGCCCGCTCTCGACCGTGGCCGTCAGTTTACGCTGACTTGGTGCAATTTCGCGGGCTACCCCGGGCGCTTCACAGAAGCGCCCACTACAATGACATCAGCTGCCGTACCCGGGCCAACGCCTCGCCGATCTTCGTCGCGTCTTTCCCTGCGCCTTGCGCACCCTCTGGTCGTCCACCGCCCTTGCCACCGACAATCGGCGCGACTTCCTGAATCAATTTGCTCGCCTGAACGCGGGCGGTGAGTTCCTTCGGCACGGACGCAATCAAAGCCACGCGCCCATCGCTCGCTCCCGCGAGAAAGATGGGATCGCTGAACTTCGGCTTGAGCGCGTCCACGATTGCTTGCAGCAACTTGGCGTCCGCATCCGGCACCTCGGCGACGCAGGATTTTTGTCCAGCGTACGCCGCGGCAAGTTCGTTCGCGATGATTCCGGCGCGACTTCTCAAATCCGCTTCGGAAGCCTTGGCATGCTCCTTCTCCCATTCATGAACTTCAGCCTCGAGCTTTTCGAGATGCACCGAACGCGCATCAATTTGTCCCAGCATCGCGTTTGTCTCCGCCCTATCTGCGAATGCGGGCAAGGCTGCGATTCCGTTTTTCTTCCGGGCCAACGCCTCAAACTTCTCCTGTTGTTTCGCAGCTTCCTGCCTCGCCCACTCGCGCGCAGCACCGCCCGCGACCGCTTCGATTCGCCGAATCCCCGCGGCAATCGCTTCCTCCCTCACAATCCGGAATGACTCGATCTCGCCGGTCGCCCGCACATGCGTGCCACCGCAAAGCTCCATCGAATAACCGTCCAACCGCTCAGGTGCGCCGCCAATTTGGATCACGCGCACAACATCCCCGTATTTGTCACCGAAGAATTGCTGAATGTCCGTGCGCTTCTTCGCCTCCACGTAAGGAACTTCCTTCCACGAAACGGGTGCATTCTCCGCGATCTTTTCGTTTACGAGTTTTTCCACCCCGCGCTTCTGCTGCGGCGTAAGGGCCGCGCTCGAAAAATCGAAGGTCAACTTGTCCGGACCGACGTAACTCCCCTTTTGGGTCGCGTCGCGCGACACGATTTCGTGGAGCGCCCAGTGGAGCAAATGCGTGACAGTGTGGTGCCGCTCGATCGCCCCGCGCCGCGCGCCGTCTACGGAAAGACGCACAGCCTCACCAATCTCAGGCGCGCGTCCGTCGGCGAGCTTTGCGCGGTGGATGAAAACATCCCCGCGCTTCTGCGTGTCGAACACGGCGAGCCGCCCGACTTCAGTGCGATCGTGGCCGGGCACATGCAGCAACCCGTGATCGCCAACCTGTCCGCCCATCTCCGCGTAGCATGCGGTGCGGTCGAGCACGACGTTCAACTCACCTTCGTTCTTGCCAGGCGTAACGGTTGTAACGACCGCTTCCGTTTCGAGAAAATCGTAGCCGAGGAACTTCGTCGGCGCGACTTGAAGGTTCTCGTCGGAAACGGAGACGACCTCCTTTTTCTGCGCGGCGCGAGCGCGGGCCCGCTGCTCGTCCATTAGTTTCTCGAAAACGGCGACATCAACGGTCAGTCCGCGCTCCCGGGCCATCAACTCGGTAAGATCGAGCGGAAAGCCGTACGTATCGTAGAGCTCGAAAGCGAACGAACCGGCCAACGGGGGAAGAATGACGCCAAGCAAAGCGACCTGCTTTTGAAAATCGCCTTTGAGCTCGATCTCAGTGATCGCGCCAGCAGTAACAGCACTCGAACCGAACTCACCAAATCTCACATTAAACCCTTCAGCAGGCTTCTGTAGCTGCAGGGATTCGACCACCGCTTGGTGCACGTAGCCTTCAAAGATCTTGATCCCTCGATCCAATGTCTTGTTAAACCCTTCTTCCTCTCGTTGAATCGTGTCTTTGATTCTCGATTGCTTCGCGATCAGTTCAGAAAAAACGTGGCCCAGTGTCTTCGCGAGAATATCGACAAGCTTGTAGAAGAACGGCTCGTGGAATTCCAGTGTCCGTCCGTAACGGACAGCGCGACGCAATATCCGGCGCAAGACGTAACCGCGACCCTCGTTGCTCGGCTGGATTCCATCGGCAATCGCAAAGCTTAGGGTGCGGATGTGATCGGCGATGACTCGAAAGGCGATGTCGACGGCGAGTTGAGGGTTGAGAGTTGAGAGTTGAGAGGGATCCGGCAGCGTTGACCCATATTTCTTCCCGCTCAGCTTTTCGATCTCGTCGAAGATCGGGCGGAAAATGTCGGTTTCGTAGTTTGAGACCGGTCGCGAAAAGTCCGTGAAATTCTTCGTGCCCTGGATCATCGAGGTGATTCGCTCGAAACCCATGCCGGTATCGACGTGCCGCTGCGGTAGTGGCGAGAAAGTTCCGCTCGCATCCGCATTGAACTGGATGAAAACGAGATTCCAAATCTCGATGCAGCGGGAATCGCCCGCATTTACCAGCGAGCCTTTCGTGCCGCCCGTCGGAGTCAGGTCAATGTGCAATTCTGAACAGGGACCGCACGGACCGGTGTCGCCCATCATCCAAAAATTGTCCTTCTTGTTGCCGTTGACGATGTGAACGGCGGGATCGAGCCCCGCTTCCTCAAACAGCCTCGCCCAATGATCGTGTGCTTCCTGATCGAACTCGCTCGGCTCATTCGGTCCCGGTTCGTACACGGTCGCGTAAAGACGCTGCGTTGGAAGTTTCCAACGCTCGACTACCAACTCCCACGCCCATTCGATCGCCTCCTTCTTGAAGTAATCGCCAAAGCTCCAATTACCGAGCATCTCGAAAAACGTGTGGTGATACGTATCGAGCCCGACATCATCCAGATCGTTGTGCTTTCCGCCGGCGCGAATGCATTTCTGCGTGTCGGCCACCCGCGGTGGATTCCAGGGCGCCTTCTGTTGCCCCAGAAAAATCGGGACGAACTGGTTCATGCCCGCGTTCGTGAAGAGCAGATTCGGCGAGTCCGGTAGTAGTGAAGCCGACGGCACAATCGCGTGCTGTTTCTCGCAAAAGAAATCGAGGAAGGATTGGCGGATCTCGGTGGAAGTCATCGGGGCCACCAAAGTGACGGAGCCCGCGCACATTTCCAAATGGAAATGTTATCGCGTCCACGCCATCCTCCTCCGGCCAGATCATGAAGCCGACGAAACGCAAACAGCGGGGCACACGCCCGTCACCGCAACAAACCAGGACGCCAGCTGGGAAAAAGGACGCTTCCAGCGTCGCAGTCAGCCAAGCGAGTCAGAACCGTGAGCTCGGCGTGTTGACCTCTGTCTGGTTCGTCCTGGTCATCGCGATGGTGCTTCTGGCCATGCAGAACCTGTCGGTCCCCGGGCTGTATTATGACGAAGCAATCTTTGCCGGGTTGGCCAAGGATTTTTTCACTGGTCACGTTCATGGACAAGACATGCCGGGTTACGAGGTCATCGAAGTTTTCGGACATCCTTTCCCGACGTTTGTTCAGACCTATCTGGGGGCGCTAAACAGTTGGCTGCTTTTGCCCAGCGTTCGCTTTTTTGGCCATACCGTCCCTGTCCTCCGGGCATCGAATCTGTTTTGGAGCTGTACTTCGTTGCTGTTTTTTATGCTGGGGACCTGGCGCTGGCTTGGACTTCGGACGGCGTTGATCGTCGGCGCCCTTCTCGCGCTCGATCCGACCTATTTTTTCCTCAGTGTCCTGGATTGGGGCGTAGCCGTTCCCAGTTTTCTGTGCCGATCCATTTCGTTTTTTCTCGCGCTTCTATGGTGGCAGCGGCGTCAGACCCGGTATGCCTTCCTGGCCGCTTTCTTTGCCGGCCTGGGTTTTTTTAACAAAATCGATTTTGCCGTATTCCTCATTGCGGTGGCTGGCGCAGGTCTCGTCTGCTGGAGCCGGACGGTTTGGGCATCACTGAGGACTTCGGTTTCGGTCGCAGCATTCGCTACTGCCGGTTTCATCCTGGGCGCGGGCCCCATGCTCTTGAGAATACCGAGAATCCTGCATAACGCCGCGTCTTCCGGAACGAATCCGAAAGCACCCAATGAATTGGCCGAGAAGATCCACACCATGTTGGCGCTCTATGATGGCTCGTACTTCTATCGATTGATGCATGTTGGCGGTCTCTTTGAGAAAATGTATTCAGAGCCGCTGAACTGGCTGCCAATCTTCGGGTCAGCCGTGCTCGTTGCCAGCGTCGTCTGCGTGGCCAGAAGCATTGTGACCAATTCAGATCGGACCAGGGCACGAGTCGGATTGTTTCTTCTCGTAGCGATCGTTCTCGGCACACTCGGCGTGATCGTCCTGCCCGGTGCGGTCCGCATTCACCATGCGGTTCTGATCTATCCGTTTCCGCAATTGATTATCGCCTTCGCGGCGAGCCTTTTTCTGGAAGAATCCTCACTGCCCCGGAACCACAGGACTGCAGTGCAAGCTGCGATTTGGATTGCCTTGCTGGGATTATTGGTGAGCGAGGTGCGCGCAATTCACCGAACTCAAGAGCTGATTCGCGAGACCGGCGGGCGCGGCCGTTGGAGCGACAGCTTTGATGCATTTTGTCGTGAAAACAAAGATCGCTCCGACCTCACCATCGTGAGTCTGGATTGGGGATTTAACGAACAACTGAATTTTCTCACCGATGGACCAGAATTGGTCGAACCCTTTTGGCGCCTCGGCCAGAATCCGCCCTCATTACTGACTGAACCGCGCTATCTCTATTTAGTGCACCCCGCGGAATACAGTCTCGTTCCGTATGGCGTGCACTACTTGAATGAGGCTCAGGCACAAAATACGGGGGCTGAAGTCCACCCCTATCTCGATCGGCAAGGTCACACCGCCTTTTACACGATTCAATTTCCCCGGCGCTAGCAGACTGTCGAAGCACTGGAGGGGGCCGCGCCGCTATGGATTTTAGCGCGGGCCAAGACGCGAAGCGCAGTGCCGGTCCGAAGTGGCATCGGCATCAACATCTTGTCCGCCACCGGACGGACTCGCTGCGGCGAGCCGATGATCCCTCAGAACATCGGCTCGAAGCCGATGCCACTCTGCAAGCGGGAAGTTATCGCGCGTCCAGCGCGTAGAGGTAGCATTGGGCCTCGTCCTGCGTCGTATAGGGTCCCGCCGTGCCAAAGTACAAGGCCGTTCCGGTCGCGTCGTAAGCCATGAGGTTATAGCAGACGATCGTCGTTCCATATTCGACAGGCAATTCTTGCGACCACAGTAGATTGGCGTTCTTATCGTACCCCTAAATCTGTGCCGGTAACCTTCTACCGAACAATCCACTTGTTAGGCTGAAGACGTTGCCTCGGAACAAAGAATCGCCGCGGCGACCGCTCCCCCGATTGAAGAATCTGACGACGCTGCGTAATGTTGCGCGCTACTTCTTGTCCTCGTCGAGCTTTGCTTTGACCGCCGTTTCGATTTCCTCGTAGAGCGCGGGATCGTTTTTCAAGGCCTCTTTCCCGGCGTCACGCCCCTGTGCGAGCTGCGTTCCTTTGTAGCTGAGCCAGGAACCCCGTTTCTCGATGATTTGCTTCTCGAGCGCAAGATCAAGCAGCGCACCCGTCGATGAAATCCCTTCATTGTACATGATGTCGAACTCCGCTTCGGTAAATGGCGGTGCGACTTTGTTCTTCACGATTTTCACCCGCGTCCGGTTGCCGGTGACAACACCATCGGTCTGTTTAATCGCGCCAATCCGGCGAATATCGACGCGCACGCTCGCGTAAAACTTCAGCGCCTTTCCACCCGGTGTCGTTTCCGGATTACCAAACATGACGCCGATCTTTTCTCGGATTTGATTCGTGAAAATGCAGCAGGTCCGCGCCTTTGAAATCAGGGAGGTCAACTTCCGCAACGCCGCACTCATCAATCGCGCCTGCGCGCCCACCGTCACGTCGCCGATTTCTCCCTCCAGCTCCGCCTTGGTGACCAAAGCCGCGACGGAATCCAGCACAATTACGTCGAGCGCATTCGAACGCACCAGCGTCTCGCAGATGCGGAGAGCTTCTTCACCAGAGCTCGGCTGGGAGACGAGTAAATCATCGAGATTCACGCCCAACCGGCGGGCGTACTGTGGATCAAGCGCGTGTTCGACGTCGATGAACGCCGCGAGCCCACCGCGCTTTTGCGCCTGCGCGATGACCGTGAGCGTGAGCGTGGTTTTACCGGAAGATTCCGGCCCGAAAACTTCCACCACGCGGCCGCGCGGAAAGCCGCCGACGCCTAGGGCGCGATCGATCAGGATGTTACCGGTGGGAATGACATCGATATCGACGATCGAATCATCGCCGAGTCGCATGATTGCGCCGTCGCCGTAATCTTTCGCGATCTGCTGAATCGCCAAATCGAGGTTCTTGTTCCGAGCTGCCGTAATTTTGTCTTCGGGGGATTTTTCTTCAGTTTTCGTGGCCATAGGAGAATTGTTTAAGTACGGCCAGTGTGAAGCTTCGCCAAGCAGAAAAGTTCAGTCCTCACCCCCGTCCCGCGCCAAAGTGCATGACACGGCTCCAATCGCATCGCCGGGCCAGCCCCGCGCTAGAATCTCTGTCCCATTATTCGCCATTCTTCATTCGCTCTCGAATCAGGCGACGTTAATCTTGCGCGGCTTCACTTGCTCCGCTTTCGGGAGGGTCAGGGTGACGACGCCTTGTTCGATTTTCGCGCTGATTTTTGCGGCGTCGATCGATGGATCGATCTCGAAGGAGCGGCGGAAATTTTCCGGCCGGGATTCCCGATGGATCGCCGTGCCCTCGACAACGGGCATGGCTCGCCGCCCGAGAATCGTGAGCTCATTATTCTCGACCCACATTTCGAGATTTTCCTTGTTCACACCAGGCATCTCGACCTCGAGCGTGTAGCCCTCGGCATTTTCGAGAACTGTGGCCGCTGGCGCGACGAATTGCTCCGTCGTCTGGCGCTCACCGTTGCTGCTGCGATTTTCGCGAACTAAAGTATTCATTGGTTTTCCTTTCTTGAGAGTTGCTTAGCTGAGGTTGATTTGGATTTGCTTTGGCTTTGCTTCTTCGGCTTTCGGCAGCGTCACCGTCAGAACGCCGTCCTTGTAAGTCGCGTTCACCTTGTTCGCGTCGACTTGCGTTGGAAGGGTGACGCTGCGACGGAATTTTCCCGTGAAGCGTTCCGTGCGCGCAGCCCCCTCTTTGACGGTTTCGTCTTTACGCTCGCCACTGATGGTCAACGTCCCGTCCTGGAGCGAGATTTCGATCTCCTCCTTGCGCATTCCAGGGAGCTCGACGACGGCAACAATGTTGTCATTGTTTTGGTAGAGATCGAGCGCCGGAGTCCAACCGGAGAACAACTGCGATTGGCGACTCGGTCCGGCCCAGAAGGGCAGCTCGAGAAGAGTGTCGATGTCGCTCCGCAGAGTTGCCCAGCGATCAAACGATGGCAGCATCACGGAATTTGGTGTTTGGTAACGAATTAAGCTCATATAATTTTCCTTTGGTTAGTATTGCTTGTGATTGGAAAGCTGATCACCCATAAGCGAAACAAATGCCAACCTAGATCTGCATCGCTAAGCTATTTTATAACTACTTTATAATAAGATATTTAAACTAATTATAAGGCTTTTAATCATTCATCCGTATAGCGACTATATGGCGCAACTGTAACCGCATTGAGCAAACGCGATATGAGACATAATATCACAGACGAGGATCTCATGCAGGCAGCCCTTGGCGAGGCCCGCAAGGCACTTGGCCATACAAGTCCTAACCCGGCCGTCGGCGCTGTGCTTGTGGTCGATGGAAAGATTGTCGCAAAGGGACATCACGCACGCGCCGGCGATCCGCACGCGGAAGTCGATTGCCTTCGCCGAGCCCGCAAGTCGATACCGAAAGGCGCAATCCTCTACGTCACGTTGGAACCCTGCTCCACTATTGGTCGAACTGGTCCCTGTACCGAGGCGATCATCCAGGCTGGAGTCCGAAACGTCGTTATCGGCGCGTTGGACCCCAATCCGCAGCACGCTGGGCGCGGAATTGAGATTCTGAAGAAGGCTGGCCTCGACGTCCGCAGCGGCGTTCTGGCGGATGAATGTTCCGCGCTCAACGAAGCCTACAACAAATGGATCACGACGAGGCGTCCCTTTGTCATCGCCAAGTGCGGGATGAGTCTCGATGGACGATTGTCGTCGCCGCCCGGTGAGCCCGGCTGGATTACGAGCGTGGCGGCGCGTCGCCACGCGCACCAGTTGCGGGCGCAGGTGGACGCGATCCTGATCGGCGCGGAAACTTTGCGAACCGATAATCCCCGCCTCACGGTTCGTGGCGTTCGAGGCGCCAGGCAACCGTGGCGCATAGTCCTTTCGCGCTCGGGTTCCCTGCCGCGACGTGCGCATCTCTTTACGGACCGGTTCGCCGAACGCACGATGGTTTACAGGAAGAAGCGTCTGGAAACTGTCCTGCGCAATCTCGGTGAGAGAGAGATAACGAGTGTGCTCATTGAAGGCGGCGGCGAAATTCTTGGGCAGGCTTTGGATGAGCGCCTCGTGGACAGGGTGCAACTCTACCTGGGCCCGGTCTTCACCGGAGGGCCGGTCGTAGCCTTTGGCGGAGCGGGAGCGGCCTCTACCGGAGAGGCGCCGAGGCTCGATCGCGCCCGCTATGAACGGATCGGCCAGGATGTTTGTGTCGTTGGGTATCCGGTCTTGAGAGATTGGTGAAATACTGTCGCGCGTAGAGGCCGAAAGTCGGATCCCCGCAGCGGGAGTGGCATCGGCTTCCAGCCGATGTTGTTCTGAGGATCATCGGCTCGCCGCAGCAGTTCGTCCGGTGGCGGACAAGATGAAGATGCCACTTCGCCCGAATAATTTTAGTAACTTTGCGTCCTATGATATGTTCAATGATTAACTTCAATGGGGGTTCAAAAATGAATTGGAGAAAATTTCTTTTGATCGGTCTTGCCGTCGGTGGCCTTGCCTTCACTGCGGCTCCGCAGGCGGAAGCGGGTGTTTCGGTCGGGTTCGGGTTTGGGTTTCCCGTTGGGTACGGATACTACGGATATGGTTATCCCGCATACTATCCATATGGTTATAACTGTTACGGCCCCAGGCGCTATTACGGTCCGAGGCGCGTAGCCTACGTCGCGCCGCGGTATTACTGGTATCACGGCCGGCGCGTTTATTACCGGAACCGTCCCTGGCGGTAGGGAAGCTTCTGAAATAAGTCCGTCCTGCGCCTGACGGACTGGCGGCCTGGCGTTACGCGAAGAGATCCAGCAAAGATCGTTTCGGCGAGTCGCCTAAACAGGTCCGCCGCGACGACAGCTCCTCAGCGAAAGCGGCCGATAACTGCCGCACTCCAAAACGCAAGCGCATGATGCGCGTTCGAATGACGGTCACGTTTTGGAATGCGGCGGTACTCCGCCGCTTTTGGGGAAAGGGAATGCGTCCGAATGCACACCCAGAGAGCGCCGCTACAGGAGTCGCGTCCTAAAGGAAAACGCTCTCGTCCAACAAATTGTTGTCGTCCGATGCGAGAAGATCATCCAGGTCAGCCACCATTTCGTAGTCCTGGGGATCAACGTTGGCAAATATGTCTGACTCAGACTCCGCCAGGGGGACCACAGACGTTTGCATGCGCAGAAGGAGCACAGCAATCAGAGCAACGGCCAGGCCGGCGGTAGGGAGTAATCTTCGAATACTTAGCCACTCGCGCAGATTTGCCCACCCAGAGGACTTGCGAGTTTCCCGCAGGACATTGCGCGCAAAAAATGGAGAAATCTCCGGCTCGCCGGCGCGGCCGAGAAGATCCCACAATTCCTGGTCGTCTTCGCGCTTCATGGTCGAACGATTGAACTCCGTGGAGCGGGCAAAGTTGCGCGGAGGATGGCGCCGCTCGCGTCGGCTAAGTTTCCGCGGCTTCGAGAAAACCTTCCAACTGCCGGATCCGCGTTGGGTGGCGCATCTTGCGCAGCGCCTTCGCTTCGATCTGCCGGATGCGTTCCCGTGTGACCCGAAATTGACGGCCCACCTCCTCCAGGGTCCGGCTGTAGCCATCCACGAGGCCGAAGCGCTGCTCGAGTACCTGCCGCTCACGTTCGGTCAAAGTCTCGAGCACATCCTTAATTTTCTCTTTCAAGAGAACGATCGCGGTCATGTCGCTCGGATTTTCCGCGCCCTTGTCCTCAATGAAATCGCCAAAATTTGTCTCTTCGCTCTCGCCGACTGGAGATTGGAGCGAGATGGGTTGTTGCGCCATTTTTAGAACCGCGCGCACACGGTCTACCGGCAGCAGGATCTCCTCCGCAACTTCCTCCGGGGTCGGTTCCCGTCCATATTCCTGGACGAGCTGCTTCTGCACGCGCATCAGCTTGTTGATCGTTTCGATCATGTGCACCGGGATGCGGATGGTGCGCGCCTGATCGGCGATCGAGCGCGTGATCGCCTGACGAATCCACCAGGTGGCGTAGGTCGAAAATTTGTAACCGCGCCGGTACTCAAATTTTTCCACCGCCTTCATCAAACCCATATTCCCCTCCTGGATCAGGTCCAGGAAGGAGAGGCCACGGTTGGTATATTTCTTCGCGATGGAAATAACGAGGCGCAGATTGGCTTCCACCATCTCCGTCTTGGCCCGGAGCGCCTTGTGCAACCAGCCTTTCAACGCGCGATACTGCTCGGTGTATTCTTCGAGGGAAAGCCAGAGCGAACTCTCCAGACTGCGCGACTTCTGGCCAAGCGGCGAACGGGCCCCATGCTCGCGCGGGTGCTTGGTGATCTCCACTTGGAGGAGCGTCAGCACATGATACTGCTCGTCGGCCAGATGAACGAATTCCTCGGTCACTTTCTGTTTGAAATAGAATTTGGGATAGAGTTTTTGCAGTGATGCGACCGATTTCTGGAAGCTCTTGTGTTTCTTGGCGTCCTTCCGTCCCGAACCGTGCAGGATATGAGAATACTGCTGGCAAATCGACGCCCCCAGCTTCTCCACCTGCTTGCACAGACGCGGCAACAATTTCATGTAGCGCTCCCGGCTTTCGATCTTCTTGTCGAGGATGACCCGGTCAAAACGCTCGCCGCCTTCAGTGAGTTTCTGCGCGAGATCGAGGTGCGCCTTCGCGATGAAACCGAAGCGGTTGATCAGCCGCTGCACCATGACCTCCGCCTCTTCGATCCGCTTGGAAATCTCCACTTCCTGCTCGCGGGTCAGCAAAGGCACCTGACCCATTTGTTTGAGATACATCCGGACTGGGTCATCCAGAATGTCGAGTTTCGTTTCCGGTTTCTCTTCTTCCTCTTCCTCGGGATCCTTCTTGCCGTCCTTGTAACGGTCGACCTCGGACGCTTCGATGATATCGATCTCCATCCGCCGGAGCCGCGTCAAAATGGCGTCGAGCTCATCCGGATCGGTGACCTCAACCGGAAGCGCTTCGTTCAAGTCATCGAAAGTGAGATAGCCCTGTTCTTTCGCGAGCTTGATTAACTCGCGGATCCGGGTTTGGACATCCGCCGGGGCGGCGGGCGGCAGCAACTCGCTGGCCTCCGCCGCGGCGCCATTTAGCCCCTTGCGCGAGCGTGCGGGAATAACGGCCTTCTTCGACACGCGAGAATTTTTGAGCGGCGCCACCTTGGCCCTGGACTGGAGCGGTTTCGCCGGCGTCTTCTTGCGTTTCGCAACGGCAGGCCGTTGGTGCCTGGCCTTCGCTGGTTTCTTCAGCGGTGCCAGGGCTCGTGCGCGTTTTTTCGAGTGTTTTGCCAAAACTTTGTGCTGGTGAGGAATTGCTGCGTTTCCAATCGACTCTCGCTCGGCCTGACTGCCCCCTCAGCGACAGTCAGGTGTCGAGCACGCGGGCAGACGAAAACTTGTAAAGCTCGCGGAGTTGCTCCGTGAGGTCAAGAATTTGTTTCTGCAGATTGACCTCTTCACCCGTCGTCAGGCGGGGCAATTTCATCCGGCCTTTCGCAATCTGAAGCTGGCGTTGGAGGGCCGCCTGGCGGAGCCCGCTCCACCATCCTTTGGTTACGTCCAAGCCGTTCGACGGAATTTTTTGCATTAACCAGGAAGAAACCAGCGCCTCATCCGCCGTTGAAAGACCAGCCATAAAGGCATTGATTGAAGCCGGATCGTCTGGACGCAAATCGACCGCCAGGATGCGGCCGAGGATTTCGGCGTCGGGGGTTTTGGCCAGCATCTCACTCCAGTCCTGGGCCAGAAGAAATTCACGCGCATCGGCATGGCGGAGCGCAAGCAAACAAAGCATCGCAATCTCATGTCGCGGGGCGGGCGGCAGGACTGGACCAGGCTCATCATCTGACGAAATTCGATCGCGACGCGGATTCGTGAGCAAGCGTTCGAAGTCGGAACGGGCCACCCCGAGACGCGCCGTCACCTTGTTCGCCACTTCTCCGCGCATGAGCGGGTCCCGCACGCGCGCCACCGTCTCCGCCATCTTTCGCGCCAACTGCATCTTCGCGCCCAATGAATCAAGGTCGGTCGACGCCGCTTCGTGTTCGATCCAGGAATCAAAAAAATCGCGGGCGGTGGCGACACGCTTTTCAAATTCCTCTTTTCCTCGCTGCCGGATCATCGAATCCGGATCCTCACCCGCGGGCATTTCCGCCACTCGGACGATGAGGTTGTTTTGCAAAAGCGCGTCCAGCGAACGCTCGACTGCCTTTTGGCCCGCGGTATCGGCGTCGAAACAGAGAACGACTTCGTTGACATAGCGTTTCAGGATCCGCGCCTGGTTTTCGGTAAAGGCGGTTCCCTGCGGCGCAACGACGTTGGTGATTCCAGCTTCGAAAACCGTGATGAGATCGAGCTGACCTTCACAAACAATGGCGCAACCTGCTTCAATCAACCCTCGCTTCGTTTTGTGCAGCCCGAACAGGATGTTCCCTTTTCGGAAGAGCGGTGTCTCGGGCGAGTTCAAATACTTGGCGCCCTCGGCTTCCTTGTCCAAGACGCGACCACTGAATGCGATAACTTCGCCCACGTCATTGTGGATGGGAAACATAATCCGCCCACGAAACCGGTCGTAGGCTTCTCCATCGGGCCGGTTTTCGTCACGCGGTTTGATCAAACCGCTTTGCAGAATCTGCGCACGGCGGTAACCGCGCGCGAGCGCCCAGGTCATGAACGCGTCCCAGCTCTCGGGGGCAAATCCGATCTGCCAGTCGTGGGCGATCCGGCCATCAATGCCGCGTTTCTTTAGATATCCGCGCGCCGGCGTTCCGATTTTGGCCTTGACCAGATTCTCGTGAAACCATTCCGCCGCTTCGGCATGCAACTGGAGCAACGTTTGCCGGGTCTCATGTTGACGATTCTCATCTTTGCTTCCACCGCCCTCTTCGATCACCGGAATTCCCGCGCGCGCCGCCAGTTTCCTTACCGCCGAGGGAAAATCGAGGTGCTCGTAATCCATGACGAAGCGAAAAACACTCCCGCCTACCCCACAGCCGAAGCAGTGAAACGTCTGCCGCTGGGGGCTCACGGTGAACGACGGTGTCTTTTCCTGATGAAACGGACAGAGTGCCTTGAAGGTGGTCCCGGCGCGTTTAAGGGGAAAATACGACCCGATCACTTCGACGATGTCATTCGCCGCTGCGATTTGCTCGATATTGTGTGACGGGATAGTTCCCATGCGCGATTACTTTTCGCTCGTTTGGCAGCCGGAGCGATGTCAAATTAGGCTAGAGACGACACGCTTCCAGTAGTTGTCATCGCACGAACAACCAAGTCTCTTCATGAGAATTCTTCTACGCTACGTCCTGGTGGTCTTCAGCCTGGCTGCGATTCCAAGGGCCACCGAGGCCCGTGAGCCAATCCAAAAGGGCGATGTGGTGGTCGTTCCGCTGAAGGGAGAAATCTCGCCGCCCCTGCTCCTATTTCTTCGGCGAGCCGTCAAGACGGCCGAGAGCTTTGGGGCGGGAGCGATCGTTTTTGAAATGGACACACACGGCGGGCGTCTGGACACGGCCGCGGAAATAACCAGCGTCCTGAACCACGCGACCATTCCGACCTACACGTTTATCAACTCGAACGCCGGTTCCGCCGGCTCGCTCATCGCACTCGCCACGCAGCACATTTACATGTCGCCCGTCAGCGCCATCGGCGCAGCCGCCCCCGTTTTGTCAACGGGCGAAGATCTTCCGGCAACGGAACGCGATAAGACGATCTCGTATTGGTCTGCGCTGGTGCGCAGCTCAGCCACGCGAAACGGTCACAACCCGGACATCGGCGAAGCATTCATGACCAAGGAGAAGGAAGTGAAAATCGGAGACCGCGTGGTGCATCCGAAAGGCACTCTCCTGACGTTGTCTGCCCAGGACGCGATCGAGAAAATTAATGGCGCACCCTTGCTGGCCGACGGCATCGCCGATTCGATCGAGGACCTTGCGCGAAAGGCTGGGTTGAAAGGTCAACGGGTCGCGCTTGATCCCAGCGGATTTGAACAGATCGCTTTTTGGATTACGCAGGTCGCACCTTTGCTGCTCGTGCTCGGGATCATTTGCGCATATCTGGAGTTCAAGGTTCCGGGAGCCAGCGTGCCCGGAATCATTGCAGCCGTTTGTTTCGCGCTCTTTTTCCTTGGTCATTATCTGGCAGGGCTGGCGGGTTGGGAAGTCGCGGCGCTCTTCGTCCTCGGCTTCGTCCTGGTGTTGGTTGAGATCCTCTTGTTCGCTCACTCAACCATCCTCGTGGGCGTTTTAGGGGTATTTCTCATGCTCGCATCGGTTCTTTGGGCCATGGTCGATCGCTATCCCGGCGAGACCTTTTTCCCGACCGGCCAGATGATCGCGATTCCGATTCGCAATCTCTTCCTCGCGCTCCTTGCCGCCACGATCGCGATCATCGTCCTCGCGCGCTACCTTCCGCGCACGAGCTTCTATCGCCGCTTCGCGCTGATGACGACCAATCCGCCCGGCCCATCGCTCGCCGGAACGCCACGGGAATTCGCGATGGCGCTCGCGTTGGCACCCGGCATGGAGGGCGCCGCTCTCACGACCCTCCGGCCCAGCGGCAAAGCTCGCTTCGCTGACCACGTTGTGGACGTCGTGACCGAAGGCGAATTCATCGCCGCCGAGACACCCGTTACGGTAATTCAAACCGACGGAATGCGCGTAGTGGTAAAGCAAGTCCGTTAGCTCAGCAAAGCCGGCGACATCTTGGCAGGATGGGATAACTGGGGATCAACTTCCTAAGGAGACTGTTGAAATACTGGAGTGGGCCGCGTTGCTGTGGATTTTGGCGCTGGCCAAGGCGCGAAGCCGCAGCGCCGATATCCGCAGCGATCTCGGCCAA